>Ga0076930_100028_pt1 | contig 261246 bp, 257 predicted proteins | sample HotLakConsoUCCRE_FD_71149 | JGI IMG/M metagenome (GOLD analysis project Ga0076930, IMG submission 71149) | Hypersaline microbial mat communities from Hot Lake, Washington, USA - Hot Lake Consortium UCC-RE (version 3) (version 3) ... | reverse complement strand
GGCGAAAGAGTGGGGTCGCGTCGGCCCCGCCTTTTCCGCATCGGGCCGAGCCGGTGCCGCCGATCCGTGCGCGATGCCCGCACGATATGCGCAGCCGCGCTCGATATCGAGGCAGAACGCCCAATATTGCAGCGCAAAACAAGAAGCAGACGCATGCGACCCGCGCAGCCTGCGCCGGCGGCGCGATCGCCCGCACCGTGACCGAAAACCGGGCTCCAGACCCCCGTGACATTTGCCCCGCGATCCCCTAGGAATATGCAATCGCATCTATTTCAAGGGTGATGCGCCGGCGATCGGACAGGCGAACGCGGCGCGCTCGGACGGGAGGCAGCACGAGATGGCGGAACGGTCGTTCGCGCGCGAGGTCGAGGACCTGAAGCTCGGAGACGGCGACGTCTTCCGGGGGGAGGGCATCCTCGCCATCACCAAGGCGCTCCTGCAGGCGGGCGTCTCCTATGTCGGCGGCTACCAGGGCGCGCCGATCTCTCACCTGATGGACGTGCTCGCCGATGCCGAGGAGATCCTCACGACCTCGGCGTGCGCTACGAGGCCAATGCGTCGGAAGCTGCCGCGGCTGCCATGCTGGCGGCCTCGGTGGATTACCCGATCCGCGGCGCGGTCACCTTCAAGGGTCCGGTCGGCGTCAACGTCGCCTCCGATGCGCTTGCCAACCTGTCGTCGTCCGGCGTCACCGGCGGCGCGCTGGTGATCATCGGCGAGGATTACGGCGAAGGCTCCTCGATCATGCAGGAGCGCAGCCATGCGTTTGCGATGAAGTCGCAGATGTGGCTGCTCGACCCGCGCCCCAACCTGCCCTCCATCGTCAAGTCCGTGCACCAGGGGTTTGAACTTTCCGAAGCCAGCAACACGCCGGTGATGCTGATGGTGCGGATCCGTTCCTGCCACGTCACCGGCAGCTTCGCCGCGAAGGACAACCAGCGCCCGCCCTTTACCGTCAGGGACGCGCTCGCCAATCCGCGCAGCGACTACGCCCGCGTCGTTCTGCCGCCGATGTCCTATTTGCAGGAACACGACAAGATCAACAACCGCTGGCCGGCGGCGCTGAATTACATCCGCGAGCACAAGCTCAACGAGGTCTTCGGCCCGAAGGAAGCCCCGGTCGGCATCGTGCTTCAGGGCGGCATGTACAATGGCGTGATCCGGGCGCTGCAGCGGCTCGGACTTGCCGACATTCACGGCGACACGGAGATCCCGCTCTACGTGCTCAACGTCACTTACCCGCTCGTGCCTGACGAATTCTTTGAGTTCTGCGAGGGCAAATCGTCCATTCTGGTAGTGGAGGAAGGCCAGCCGGAGTTCATCGAGCAATCGCTCGGGCTGGCGCTCTACAAGGCGGGAAGTTCGATCGCCCTGCACGGCAAGGACATGCTGCCGATGGCCGGCGAGTACACCGGCCAGGTCATGCTCGACGGCCTTGAGGCGTTCCTGAAGAAAGCCGCCCCCGAACTGCTGCCCGCCCGCCTGCGCGCCCCCAATTCCGACCACAAGCCGGCGCTGCCGGACCTGTCCAAGACCGTGCCGATGCGCCCGCCGGGATTTTGCACCGGCTGTCCGGAGCGACCGATCTTCGCCGCCATCAAGCTGACCGAGATGGAGCACGGCAAGCACCAGATCGCCGGCGACATCGGCTGCCACCTGTTCGCCACCCTGCCACCTTTCGAAATCGGCGGCTCGACCATGGGCTACGGACTGGGCCCGGCGTCGAACGCCGCCTTCGACGGCGGCGGCGACAAGCGCTCGATCTCGATTCTCGGCGATGGCGGGTTCTGGCACAATGGCCTGTCGTCTTCGATCGGCAACGCGGTCTACAACAAGTCCGACGGCGTGATCGTCATCGTCGACAATTTCTACTCCGCCGCCACCGGCGGACAGGACATCCTGTCCTCGCGCGCCGACAATGCCTCCAAGGCCACCGGGCATCCGATCGCCGATGCGGTCAAGGGCGTCGGCGTCAAATGGGTGCGCCAGCTCGACCGCACCTATGACGTGCCGAAGATGCGCGAGATCCTGAACGAGGCGCTGACCACCGACCATGTCGGCCCCAAGGTCATCATCGCCTCGTCGGAATGCATGCTCAACAAGCAGCGCCGCGAAAAGCCGCTGGCGAACAAGGCGATCAAGGAAGGCCGGCGGGTCGAGAAGCCGCGCTTCGGCGTCGACGAGGACATCTGCACAGGCGACCACGCCTGCATCCGGCTGTCGGGCTGCCCCTCGCTGTCGCTGAAGAAGCTGGATGATCCCTTGCGCGATGATCCGGTGGCCAGCATCGACCAGAGCTGCGTCGGCTGCGGCAATTGCGGCGAAGTCGCCGACGCCGCCGTGCTCTGCCCTTCCTTCTACCGCGCCGACGTGGTTCACAATCCAGGCTGGGCCGAGCGGAACTTCGGCGCTTTCAGAAACCGCATCATTGCCTGGCTGCAGACCCGCCGCTCGAGCGGCCGCCTCGAATTCGCCAGGACCTGAGCAATGACAAGCATGACCCAATCGGAATTCACACCCAAACCGCGTGATCCGGCGCTTGACCAGATCATCAAGCTCGCCATCATGGCAGTCGGCGGCCAGGGGGGCGGCGTGCTGACCAACTGGGTCGAGGAGTGCGCCCGGAGCAACGGCTACGCTGTCCAGGCCACGTCGGTGGCGGGTGTGGCCCAACGCACCGGAGCGACGATCTACTACATGGAACTGGCGCCTGCCGGCGACCGCGATCCGGTGTTTTCGCTGCTGCCCGCGGCCGGCGATGTCGACATCCTGGTGGCGGCCGAAATGATGGAGGCCGGGCGCGCCATCATGCGCGGCTTTGTCACCCCCGACCGCACCACGCTGATTGCCTCCTCGCATCGCGCCCTGGCCGTGTCCGAGAAGATGGTCCCCGGCGACGGCATCGCCGATTCCCAGGAAGTCATCGCGGCCGCAGAAATCGCCGCCCGGCGCTTCATCGCCTTCGACATGGAGAAGATGGCCGTCGAAGCTGGCTCGATGATTTCCGCCAGCCTGTTCGGCGCGCTTGCCGGTTCCGGCGCGTTGCCGTTTGAACGATCAAGCTTCGAAGCCGCAATCAAGGCGTCCGGTCGCGGTGTCGAGGCAAGCCTCAAGGCCTTCGCCGCCGGCTTTGAAGCTGCAGCCAGCGGCATTGTGGAAACGCCACGCCCCCCTGTGCGCATCAAGACTCCAGCCGATGCAAAGCCGGCAGGGCCGAAAGCCCTGATCGACCAGTGGAACGCGCTCGAAGCCCGCGCCACCGCCTTCCCGGCACCGGTTCGCGACATGGCGCTTAGCGGCCTGCGCGCGGTGGTCGACTTCCAGGATCTCGCCTATGGCCGTGACTATCTCGAACGCATCGACACCGTGCTGGGCGAGGATGATCCGGCCAAGGGCTACGAACTGACGCTTGAAGCGGCCAAATACATTGCCAAGGCTATGGCTTATGACGACGTCTTCCGGGTTGCTGATCTCAAGACCCGCGGCAGCCGCTTTGCCCGGGTGCGCAGCGAGATCGCACCCGCCACGGGCGCACAGATGAAGCTGACCGAATTCATGCACCCGCGCGCCGAAGAGATTGTCGGCATGATGCCCTCAAGCCTTGGTCGCCGGCTGTCGTCGAGCGAGCGCGCCATGCGGCTGATTGACCGGCTGGTCAACCGGGGACGCCGGTTGCGCACCGACCGGTTGCTGCCCTTCACCCAGCTTTATGTGCTGGGCGGACTGCGCAAATACCGGCGTGGCACGCTGCGCCATGCGATCGAGACGGAGCATCTGGAAAACTGGCTCGCCCAGGCGCTCACCTATCGCAGGATCGACTACGCGCTGGGCGTCGAAACCCTGCGCAACCGCCGCCTGGTCAAGGGCTACTCGGACACCCATGCCCGCGGCCTGTCCAAGTTCGACCGGGTAATGGACGGCGTGGCGCTGCTCGCCGGCCGCGACGACGCCGCCCACTGGTGCAGGCTCTTGCGCGAGGCGGCGCTGGCCGACGAGAAGGGCGAGCAACTTGAAGGCGCGCTCAAGACCGTGCGCTCCTTCGCGGGGCAGTCCGAGACGGCGCTTGCAAACTGAACTTCCCATCTGCAACCGGTCGTGATCGGAACAGCCGCAAGCCTGATTTCGTGATAGGCAGTGATGCGCCGACGGATCCGCCGTCTGTGACATCGTGACTTGCAACAAGAGTATCTGCATGAGCCGCAAATTGCCGCCCCTGAACTGGCTCCGTGCCTTCGAGGCATCGGCAAGGAGTCTGAGCTTCACCCAGGCGGCAGCCGAGCTCAACCTGACCCAGGCGGCGATCTCCAAGCAGGTCAAGCTGCTGGAGCATTATCTCAGCGAGCAACTGTTCATCCGCAATCCCCGCAGCCTGGAGCTGACCAAGACCGGCGAAGCCTATCTGCCGAAGGTCCGCGATTGCTTTGACCGCCTCGCCGCCGGCACCAACGAGGTGTTCGGCCGCCGCCGCAGCGAGATGCTGACGATCCGCTGCATGGTCGGGTTCTCGATCAACTGGCTGGCGCCCCGCCTGCCCCGCTTCATGGCGCGCCATCCTGGAGTGACCATCCGGATCATCTCCAGCGTCTGGGGAGACGAATTCGACAAGGAGCATTTCGACTTCGACATTCGCTACGGCGCCGGCAAGTGGCCGGGCCTGAGTGCAAAGCGACTGACACGGGAAACGATCACGCCAGTCTGCGCCCCCGCGCTGCTGCAAGGCGACAACGCAATCCGCAAACCCGACGACCTGGCGGATCATCCGCTCCTGCATGTGCTCGGCTATGAAGAGGGATGGGGCCTGTGGCTGAATGCGGCGGGCGTCCGCGGCGACATCGACAAGGGCCGCGGCCTGCATTTCGACACCTCCCTGATCGCCTTCGAGGTTGCCGCCAAGGGCGGAGGCATCGCGCTCGGACGGCCTTCCATGACCGGCGAGGACTTCGCGTCCGGCCGCCTCGCGGCGCCTTTCGAACTGGCGGTGCCGATCGATGAAGCCTTCCACCTGATCACGCCGTCCGAAAGCACGGCCCATCCCGATGCGGTGCTGTTCCGCGACTGGCTGCTCGAGGAGGCAGAGCTTGCATTCGGGCCTCTCGATCGTCCATAAGGCACAAGCGAGGACGACCTCCCCATCCGGGACAAACGGCCGGGACGACCCGGCGAAAATCTGGGGACCTCCATGCGGGACACCAAAGACAGAATCCGCCACGCACTGAGTTTCGAGATCATCGCTCTGGTGCTGGTCACGCCGCTCGGCGCATTGGCTTTCGGATTGCCTGTGGCCGAGATCGGCATCGTCGCCATAGTCAGCGCCACGATCGCTACCGGCTGGAATTATCTCTACAATCTGCTGTTTGACCATGCCATGCTCAGGCTTGCCGGGCATGTGCGCAAGTCGATTGCCGTCAGGATTGGTCATGCCTTCCTTTTCGAGGGTGGCCTGCTGCTGATCCTGCTGCCGTTCATCGCCTGGTATCTGAGCGTGAGCCTCCTCGATGCCTTCCTGATGGACGTGTCCTTCGCAGCCTTCTACCTGGTCTACACCTTTGTCTTCAATTGGGTCTACGACCTGGTCTTTCCGCTCCCCGACACCGGGCCATCCGAAAGCGCGGAGGCGCCGGCCAACCGGTGACTTCGGGTCAGAAAGCAAAAAGGCCGCGGATCGCTCCGCGGCCAATTCCTTTCAGTCCGGGACCTACAGCGCCGCGCATCCAACGGGATACGCAAAGGTCGTTGTAAGCCCTTGATTCAATGCATGTACGTTCGCTCAAATGAATACATTTGAACGCGACATGCAATAGATTAGGAGAACCACCAGCGCTCGGCAATCTTGTTGCCATCGTTCTGCCAGTTGGCCGCAACCTGCTCGTCATGCGCAAGCGTCTTGGTGTGCGCATGGATGAAGTTCGCCCACATGCCAACAATGGCGCCGCCATCGTCCTGCAGCAGTCTCTGGGCTTCCCAATACTGGTCCTTGCGCTTGGCCTCATCCGTTTCAGAACGGGCCATGATCACCAGATCGTTGAACTTCTTTGCGGCCTCGGTGTCCTTCCAGGCCGTATCGTTCCATTCGGTATCGGCCGTATAGGCTGAGGAATACATCCAGTCCTGCGTCGGACGTCCGCCCCAGTAGCAGGCGCTCCATGGCTTCTTGTTCCACACGTTCGACCAGTAACCGTCGCTGGGCTCGCGCACCAGTTCGATGTCGATTCCGGCCTCCTTGGCAGACGCGGCAATAAGCTGCGCCGCATCGACCGCACCGGCAAAGGCGGCATCCGAGACGGAAAGCTGAATCGGTCCCGAATGGCCCGACTTCTTGTAGTGCTCGGCAGCCTTTTCCGGATCGAACTCATGCACCGGCAGTTCGGTGTTGAAGAACGGCATAGATTCGTTCACCGGCACGTCGTTGCCGGCCTCGCCGTGGCCAAGCAGGATCTTTTCGACCAGTTCCTGCCGCTTGATGGCGAATTTGAGCGCCATGCGCAAATCGTAATTGTCGAACGGCGCGGCATTGACCCGCATCGGGAAGGTGAAATGCTGTGTGCCGGTGGTTTCGAAAATCTGAATGATCGGCACGCGCGCAAGCAGCGCCACGGTCTTGGGATCGACATTGTCAACGAAATCGACATCGCCGTTCATGATCGCGTTCTGGCGCGCGGTGGTGTCGGCCAGCGTTATCATCTCGACTTCGTCGAAATGCGCCCGGCCTTCCTTGAAGTAGTTCGGATTGCGCTTCATCTGGATGCGCACGCCCGGCTGATAGTCCTCGACGATGTAGCCGCCGGTTCCCACAGGATCGTTGGAATCGACGATCTTGCCGTCGGCTGACTGCTGAATCATGATGTGGTAGTCGGAAACGATGAACGGGAAGTCGGCATTGCCGCCCTCAAGTTCGAAGATCACCCGGTTGTCGCCGTCCTTCTTGATCTCCTTGACGGCCGAAAGCAGGCCCTTGGCTGCGGATTTCGAATTCTCGTCACGGTGATGGTTGAACGTCGCGATCACGTCGTCGGCGGTCATGGTCTTGCCGTTGTGGAATTCCACGCCCTTGCGCAGGTCGAACACCCAGGTCTGCGCGCCGTTTGAGGATTCAAAGCTCTCCGCAAGCTCCGGAACCAGCGTTCCCTCGTTGCTGACCTCGGTGAGATGGTTGCCGCGGGCATAGATGATCGCCTGGGTCATGCCGTTCTCGGCGGTGCCCGGATCGAGCGCATCGGTGGTCGAACCGTAGGAAGAGCCCTGCCGCAGCTTGCCGCCGCTCTTGGGCGTGGCCGCAAGCACGTTGGTGGCAAGCGTCAGCGCCGACGGCACGGCCAGGCCTGCCGCGATTGCAGACCTGATGAATTGCCGGCGGTCGATCTGGCCTTCGCTGAGCCAGCGCGCCTGTTTCTTCAGATATTCGTCTTTCATGATACTCTCCGTTTTGGTTCCCGAATTTTCTGATTGGCGGCATTGCGCGAGACACAACACCGTGGAATGAGGCTTCGTCTATCCTGTCCTGCTGGAGACGTTTGTCAACCGCAGGGCCGCAAGGAATGATACTGTGAGGTCCGCGACGACAAGCCCAATAAATGTAGGGGCAATGTACGGCTTATCGTTATGCCGGGCAACCGGGATCCCCGGAATTGAGGGCGAATGAGGCGACAGGCCTCAGATCCAGGCTAAATCCCCTGAGTAAAAACGCTATTCTCCGGCTAGCCGGTTTACAAATGCCGCTCAACTGGCCAACAATATGGAACAGTGGCGAGCATCCGGTGTCGACCGGGTGACATCGGCATAGATGGCGACAAGACCATCAGACAACAGGGGAAGGAACACGCACTTGAATGCAGTGCTGTCGACCATATTGAAACGCCTCGGGCTTGGCCTCGCCACGCTCTTTGTCGTCTCAGCCATCATCTTCAGTTCGATTTCAATGCTGCCCGGCGACTTCAGTGAAGCAGTGCTGGGTCAGGCCGCGACCGAGGAAACAGTCGCCGCCTTTCGCAAGGAACTGGGTCTCGACCAGCCCGCGCCGGTTCGCTACTTCCAGTGGATGGGTTCGGTGCTTCAGGGCGACCTGGGCACATCCTTTTCGGGCCGCAACGCATCAGGACAGGACCGCTCCCGCCAGGTCAGCGCTCTGGTCATGCCGCGGCTCTGGAACACGCTGTTTCTTGCCGGCGTCACCGCCCTGATCGCGGTGCCTCTGGCGCTGTTTCTCGGACTGACCGCCGCTCTCTACCGCAACACGGCTTACGACCGGGTGGTCAATGCGGCAACGCTGACCACGATCTCGACCCCGGAATTCTTCGTTGCCTATATCCTGATCCTGTTCCTCGCCTCGCTGTGGCCGGTGTTTCCGTCGCTTGCCAACATCGACGCCAGCACCGCGCTCGGCGAACGGCTGTACCGTGTGGCGCTGCCTGCCATGACGCTGACCCTTGTGATCGTGGCGCACATGATGCGCATGACCCGCGCCGCCATCATCAACCTTCTGGCCAGTCCCTATATCGAGATGGCGCGGCTCAAGGGCGCGTCGCGATCGGAGATCATTCTCAAGCACGCGCTGCCCAACGCCTGGGCCCCCATCGCCACGGTCATTGCCTTCAACCTTGCCTATCTGGTGGTCGGCGTCGTGGTGGTGGAAGTCGTTTTCGTCTATCCCGGAATCGGGCAGTTGATGGTCGACGCCGTGACCAGCCGCGACATCCCGGTGGTCCAGGCCTGCGCGCTGATATTCGCCGCGACCTACATCCTGCTCAACCTGACCGCTGACATCATCGGCATCGTCACCAACCCGAGATTGCTGCACCCGAGATGAGCGAGCAACCTGACACCTATTCAGCGACCGCCGAGGTCGCAGCGGTCCACAAGCGCCGGAGCCGGATGGAAAAGCTGGCCCTGCTGATGAAATCGGCGCCGCCCACCGCCTGGTTCGGAATGATCGTGGTGACGTTCTATATCCTCGTCGCCATCTTCGCCGACGTGATCGCTCCCTACGGGGAAGCGCAGATCCATCCTGTTGCCTTCGCCCCCTGGAGCGACGAGTTCTTTTTCGGCACCGACCAGATCGGCCGCGACGTGCTCACGCGGCTGATTTATGGTGCGCGCAACACCATGGGCATTGCGCTGGCGACAACCTTTCTCTCCTTCCTGATCGGCGGCGGGCTGGGACTTGTCGCGGCCATCAACCGAAGCTGGCTTGACCAGGCGCTGAGCCGGTTTGTCGACGTCCTGATGGCCATCCCGAGCCTCATCTTCGCACTCATGCTGCTGTCGATCTTCGGATCGACGATCACCAGCCTGATTCTGATCATCGCGGTTCTCGATTCCACCCGCGTCTTCCGTCTGACCCGGTCCGTCGCGGTCAATGTCGCGGTGATGGATTACGTCGAGGCGGCGAAACTGCGCGGCGAGGGCCTCGGTTGGATCATGCGGCGGGAAATCCTTCCCAACATCATGCCGCCGCTGGTGGCGGAATTCGGACTCCGGTTCTGCTTCGTCTTCCTGACGATTGCGGCTCTGTCGTTCCTCGGCGTCGGCATCCAGCCGCCGACCGCCGACTGGGGCTCGATGGTGCGTGCCAACGCCTCGCTGATCCAGTTCGCCAGATACGACATGACGGCCGCCATCACCCCGCTGCTGCCGGCCGCCGCGATTGCGCTGCTGACCGTGGCGGTCAATTTCATTGTCGACTGGTTCCTGCAGAAAACGAGCGGTCTTCGCGAATGACACAAGAGCAAAACGCCGGCAACGCGATCCTTCTGAAAATGCGCGACATCCGCATCGACGGGTTTTCCGACGAGCGCTGGCATCCGATCATCAAGGGTGTCGACCTGACGCTCAGGCGCGGCGAGATCATGGGACTGATCGGCGAATCCGGCGCCGGCAAGTCCACGCTCGGCAAGGCCGCCATGGGCTACACCCAGCCCGGCTGCAAGCTGACCGGCGGCTCGATCATGTTCGACGGCATCGATCTGGCAAAGGCCAGCGACCGCGAGAAACGCGATCTGTGGGGAACCCGCATTGCCTATGTGGCGCAATCCGCGGCTGCCTCCTTCAATCCGGCGCACCGCCTGATCAACCAGACCGTGGAAGCCGCCACAAGGCGCAGGATCCGTCCGGAGGCCGAATCCCGGGCCGATGCGGTGGAACTGTTCAGGGCCCTGCAATTGCCCAACCCCGAAACCATCGGCGACCGCTACCCGCACCAGGTCTCGGGCGGACAATTGCAGCGGGTAATGACCGCCATGGCGATGTCGCCGCGCCCGGACCTGATCATCTTCGACGAGCCGACCACCGCGCTCGACGTCACCACCCAGGTCGAGGTGCTCTCGGCGATGCGCAACATTGTCGAGGAATTCAACACCGCGGCGATCTACATCACCCATGACCTCGCCGTGGTCGCCCAGATGGCGGATTTCATCAAGGTTCTGCGCTTTGGCGAGGAAGTCGAGGAGGCGCCCACCCGGCAGATGCTGACCAAGCCCGAGCAGCCCTACACGAAGTCGCTCTGGTCGGTGCGCGCGCTGGAAAAGCCCGAGGTCAAGGGCGAGGACATCGTCCTGTCGATCGATCATGTTGACGCGTCCTATGGTCCGCTCAAGGTCCTGCATGATGTAAACATCTCGATCCCGCGCGGCCGCACCGTGGCGGTGGTGGGCGAGTCGGGCTCCGGCAAGTCGACAACGGCGCGGGTGATCACAGGCCTTCTGCCGCCGACGGCGGGCAGCGTCACCTTCAACGGAGAGCCCCTGCCGGCATCCCTGAAGGACCGCAACAAGGATCAGCTTCAGCGAATCCAGATGATCTACCAGATGGCGGACACGGCGATGAATCCGCGCCAGACCGTGTTTGAGATCATCGGCCGGCCGCTTGAGTTCTACCTCGGCCTGAAAGGCAAGGCCAAGGAAACCCGCGTCATCGAACTGCTGAAGATGATCGAGCTCGACGAGAGTTTCATGGACCGGTTGCCGTCGGAGCTTTCGGGCGGCCAGAAACAACGGATCTGCATCGCCCGCGCGCTGGCGGCCAAGCCCGACATCATCATCTGTGACGAGGTCACCTCGGCGCTGGACCAGATCGTGCAGGAAGGCATACTGAAACTGCTTCTGAGGCTGCAGAAGGAGTTCAACATCACTTATCTGTTCATCACCCACGACATCGCCACGGTGAAGGCGATTTCCGACGAGATCGTGGTGATGTTCCAGGGCAAGGTGGTCGAGCAGGGACTGAAAAGCGAGATCCTGGCGCCACCCTTCCCCGAATATACCCAGCTTCTGCTCTCATCCGTGCCGGAAATGGATCCCGACTGGCTCACCAACCTGCTGGCGGCACGACCGGTCTGAGCGTAACGCTGCGACGTGCTCGCTCAGTTGCAGGCGAGCAGACCAGGCAGATCCGCCACCGACGGGATGCAGATATCCGCAAGCTCGGCCAGCGACTGATGTGTCCCGGTCCCCGACAGCACCCCTATGGCGGCGCCTGCGCCAGCAGCCCGGGCCATCGCGAGATCGTGCCGGTTGTCGCCCACCATGGCGATCTGGCTGGCGCTCAGTCCCAGATGCGCGGCATAGGCGTGGATCATGCCGGGCTCGGGTTTCGGTCCATGGCCGCTGTCATAGCCGGCGATAAAGCTTACATGCCCTGCAAGACCAAGCACCTCGACTGTGCGCCTTATGCTGGCTTCACCGTCGCTGGAGGCGATGCCCAGGGGCAGGCCGGCCCCCGTGAGGGTTCCCATCAAATGGTCGAGATCGCAGAGCGGAACCGCCGCATCCGCCCCGTCGACAAAGGCCTGGTCGAGCAGGCGCGCCAGCTTGTCCGGCTCGACCGGGCTGCCATGGGCGACCATATGCCGGGCAATCTCGCTGGCATTGGCAGCCGCGAACATGCTGTCGGCCCGGGTCTTGCCGGTCAACGGATCCATGCCGCAGACCTTGAGCAGCTTGTCGGCAAGCGCGGCATTGCCGGCGGCGGCGATGGAGGTTGCATTGCGGTTGATTACCGACCAGGTCCTGTCGAAATCGATCAGCGTTCCGTCCTTGTCGAACAGGATTGCCTTGATTGCGCCGTCCAGTTTCCATGCCATGGTGCTTTTTCCGGTTTGACAGGTGCTGTGCATCGCGATTGCATGGCCGTCAACCCTGTCTCGACCGCCAAAGGAGCCGACCGTGCGCCCTGCCCCCTATGATACCTTGCTTGACGAAGAAACCTGGGCGTTCATCGACAGGTCGGCCGGCTTCTACCCCGATGACGCCACCGCGCTCGACCTCGGCAGTCAGCGCAGCGTCTATAACTCGCTGTGCCACGCCTTCGATGCGGGCCGGCCCGAAGGCGTGACTGTCCGCGACTATACGGTGCCGGGCCCGGCAGCACCCATCCCGCTTCGCCAATACATGCCCCCGACCGGCGCGCCTCTGGCGTGCGTTCTTTACCTGCATGGCGGCGGCTTCATTCTCGGCGGCCTCGACAGCCATGACAGCATCTGCGCCGAAATCTGTCACAGCACCGGTTACACCGTCGTCGCGGTGGATTATCGCCTGGCGCCGGAACACCTGCATCCCGCCCAGTTCGAGGACGCGCTTGCAGCCTTCAGGCACGTGGCGAACGAGTCCGGTCTGCCGGTGATCCTGTGCGGCGACAGCGCCGGCGGCAATCTGGCCGCCGCTGTTTGCTGGGCGACACGCGGAGGAGACCATTTCCCCACGGCTCAGGTGCTGATCTACCCGGCGCTTGGCGCGGACACCAACAGCGGAACCTTTCTCGCACACGCCACCGCGCCGATGCTGTCGACCGCCGACATGATCTATTACGACGAGGTGCGCTCGGGCGGCATGCCGCCTCACGGCGACCCGCTCTTCACGCCCCTTGCAGCGCACGACCTCGACGCCATGCCGCCGACGCTGGTGTTCACCGCCGAGTGCGACCCGCTCTCGGGCGACGGACCCGACTATTGTGTGCGCATTGCGGCCCAGGGCGGCAGGGCGCATTGCATTGAGGAACAGGGCCTGGTCCACGGCTATCTGCGCGCCCGCCATTCCGTCACCCACGCCCGTGCCAGCTTCGAGCGCATCATCACCGGCATCACTGCGCTCGGCGCGGGTGAATGGCCGTATTCGGCCTGACCCGCCCGCTGCGTCAGACGAACCGACGCGGGATCCTCTCGTCCCAGTCCCTCTCGAAGACCTGCGCGCCATCCTCCTTCGCCACCAGCTTGCCGGTGACGAAGAACCAGTCCCTGTCGCAGCGCATCTCCATCTCCGCCACGGTTTCGGTCCGCCAGGTATCGCGACCGCCGGTCTGCTCCCACCGGATCTGCACGGTGGCCGACAGCGGGTCATCCGGATGGATCGACCACACTTCCCGCGTCGTGCTGCCCGAGATCAGGCCATGCGCAAGATCGCGGTTCTCGCCGGCGTCGTTGAAGATGATGGTGGTGATCACGCCAGTGGCGGGATCTGTCTCCATGTTGCGGGTTGAGGCCGAGGGCCTGAGGTTTTCGTGTTGCCATGGCTGCGCCCCAACGGGCTTGTCGAAGCTGCATTCATCGCCGCCGGCATGAACCGTACGGCAGGGAAGCTCCAGCCGCCCCGCTTCAAGCGTCACGGTCGCATGCTCCGGCGCCGGCCAGATGAACGGCCAGTAACTCGTCGAGACCGCAATCCTGAGCCGGTGCCCCGCCGGAATGCGGTAGGCGATCTGGTCGAGCGTGACAGTCGCCTCGAATACCTCGCCCGGCACAAGCAGGTCCGGCGTTTCGCTCGAATGCCGATGGGTCAGGTTGAGCACGCCCATGGTAATGAGCGCCGATGTTCCATCAGGCCGCAGATCGCACAGCCGCACCGCAAGCTGCGCCATCGGCCGGTCGGAACTGGCCCGGACAACGAGCCGCGGCGCGCCGACAATATCGAGCGGGGCGTCAAGCGAGACGCCATCAAAACAGGCCGACTTCGCATCATCCGGAGATTGCTCGTCCGGAAGCTCGGGTCCGTAGGCAAAGGGAAAATACTCGCCCGCCTGGCTGCCGCAATCGACCGGGGAATTTACCGGTGTCGGGCCTGTCATCTGCCCCTTGCCAAGCGTTCCGTTTCCAAGCTCCAGAGACATGACGGCCCTGTCGACAGATGGCCATTGGGCCTCGGCAATCCACCTCCCCGGGCGTTGGTCCACCCAGCGCTGCGGCGCGATGCTGTCCATCAGCCAGGCCCGGTACGCCGGCAGTTCCTCGGCGCCATTGTCGATGCCCTTGAGCCAGCGGTCCCACCAGCGCCTGGCCTCTTGCAGAAAGCCGATGCGCGGCTCGGGCCCGGCATAATGCGGATATTTGTGGATCCACGGCCCGACGATGCCCTTGACCGGGGCATCAAGGTTTTCAACCAGATGCGAGATCGTGTTGCGGTAGCCGTCATGCCAGCCGCCGATCGACAGCACCGCCGCCTTGATCGCGCCAAAATCCTCGCAGACCGATCCATGCTTCCAGTAGTCGTCGCGCGCCTGCCGGGAAATCCATTCGCGCGCCAGGAACGGCATCGCCTCGAGCCGCTCGATCCACATCTCGCGCCAGCGGTCCCCCACCAGCAGCGGATCCGGCGGACGCGACGAATAGGACAGCATGTTGGCAGCCCAGCCGAAATTCTCGCCCAGCAGGCAGCCGCCCTTGAAATGGATGTCGTCGGCGAAGCGGTCGACAGTCGAACAGATGGTGATGATCGCCTTCAGCGCCGGCGGCCTCAGCGCCGCCACCTGAAGCGAATTGAACCCGCCCCAGGAAATTCCCATCATGCCGGCCGTGCCCGAGCACCAGGGCTGTGCGATGGCCCAGGCGATGACGTTGCAAGCGTCCCGGAGTTCCTGCGCCGTGTATTCGTCCGCCATCAGGCCCTCTGAATCGCCGTTGCCGCGCATGTCGACACGGATGCAGGCATATCCCTGCCCCGCCATCCATGGATGGGTGAGACTGTCGCGCACGATGGTGCCGTCGCGCTTCCTGTAGGGCAGATGCTCGACAATGACCGGCACCGGATCGGTGGCGGCATCCTTCGGCATCCAGATCCGCGCCGACAGCCGACATCCGTCAGGCATGACGATCGGCTGATCCTCGATTTCGACAATCTCGCGCGGCAACGCCGTTTGTACTTCGGGCATGAAGGATGCCATGACGATTCTCCGATCCTGAACAGGCGCCGAAACTGTCATGCGCACGTCGATCAGCGCAATGGTTGCGCCAAGGGTTTTATCCGGCACTCAGAGATTTCGAACATTCGCTCAGGCATCCTCGCCCGGTTGCCCGGCGCGCAGCGCGCTCACCAGACCGCGAGGCCCTCGCCCGTCCGGCGACAGGGCAGATCCTTCGAGGGCGGCGACAATCTCGATCCCGTTCCGCTCAAGCACGTCAAACGCGGCCCGGTGTGCCTCAAAGGCAATGATCCGCCCGGCTGACAGCACCACCGGCGCGAGCCGGCTCAGGGCCGCCCGGACAGGGCCGTCATGGCGGTTGGCGTCGATCAGGCACAGGTTCATCCCCAGAGCGCGCCTTATCTCATCGAGAAATGCCGTTTGGCACGGCTCGATCGTCAGCGGGAAGCCGTGGCGGCTTGCGCGCACCGCACAGGCGCTGGCGCTCCCAAGCACCGCGCTGTCAACCAGCAGGCAATCCCGGCCCAGCGGCACAAGGCAATCCTCCAGGCGATCGCAACCGGTCGCTGTGAGATCGAGCCAGAAGATGCGGTAGTCGCCGTTCTTCCGCAACAGCGCGGCGGCGAGTGCGGACAGGGCCTGCACGCTGGTTGCCCGGGTGATCGCCGCCACGCAGATCAGTCCGCCCGGCAAGGCGAGATCGCGGCCGTCGATCGGCGGGCAGGAGGGCTCGGCGCCGTCCGGGGTCAGCCAGAACTCGAATTGCGCCCCATCGAAGAGTGGCGCGAAATTGAGTACCGCCGAAATGGTGATGGGCAAAGCCCGGTTCAGTTCGGCCTGGAGCGGACACACCACAGCGCCTGTGCCAATGAACCGCAAGGCCGAGCGGACCTGCGTCATGTCGGCGAGCGGCGGCAGGAACCAGTCGCCTGTTCCGCCTGGAGCGACGTCTTGACGGCCAAAGCCCGGCGGCAGCGCGGAGAGCGGCATGCCCTCCATCAGAAAGCCTGTGAGCGTGGCGGCCGGCTGCTCGCTCATCCAGGCCATGATCTCGGCTCTCCGGCGCCGGCTGTCCTCCTGCTCGCCGACCCGGCGCTCGACAATCCAGTCGCGCGCATCGGCAAAACCCAGCGCCGAACTCAGCAGTGCATCAAGCTGCCTGACGACGACGCCCGCGCGCTCGAGTTCTGCCACCAGCCGGGCATGCTGGCGCACGGCTTCGCCGCCGCCCGGATGCGGCGCTCCGGACAGTGTGCACACGGGTCCCTGCACCAGGACATCAAGAAGACGCCCGACATCGTCACTGACCGAAATGATTGCGCCGTCTCGCGCCATGCCGTCTCATCCCCAGGGCAACAGGCAGGTTGTCGGCGGCAAGGTTCCGCCCAAATCGGAACGGACACATTGATGCTCATCAATTCGCGCTGGGGCTGGCGATCGGTGGAAAGGCAGGGCGGCTTTCAGGCCCGTGCAGTCAGAGCGTCGCGATCCTGTCGAGTTCTGCGCGGGTTTCTCCGGACAGGCGGATCAGTTCGGCCGGATTGAGCAGTTCGAAATATTTGGCGCTGATATTGCGGATGACCTGGCTCCGCGCCAGCGTCTGAATGTTCCGGCTCAGCGTTTCCGGAGTTGTTCCCAGATAGTCGGCGATGTCACGGCGGCTGAGCGGTATCTGGACAATGCTCGATTCGGGCGTCAGGCCCTGCACATGCTGGTTCCTGGCTCGCCTGGAAAAGACGTAGAGCAGGGTTGCGACGCGCTGCATGGTGGTGTGGCCATTGGTGATCGCCGCCCATTCGCGCACCGCATCAAGCTCATCGAGCTTGGCCTTGTGCATTTCATGTTCGATGGCGGGGTAGTCGGCGAGAAATCGCTCGAACTGTGGCTTGCCCATGGCGCAAAGGGTGACTTCTGTCGCCGCCTCGTAGGAGAAGCGCGACTCGTCGGCAAACAGCCGTCCGAAAAAATCCGACGGAAACAGCAGGCCGACAATGTGGTCGTCCCCATTGACCGATGCGCTCGACAATTTGACGACGCCGTCAACGACATTGCCGACAATGTCGCACTGTTGACCCTGGGACTGGATCACGCTGCCGCGCGGATAGGTCCGTAGATGGGAGATGCGATTGAGCTGACTCAGGGCTTCTTGCGAGGCTGCGCTGCAGATAGAGCGGTTGTGAATGCTGCAACTGCCGCACTTGCCGCACGCACACGAACTTTCTGCCGCGATGGTCACTTGCCCTATCTATCCCCCAGACCGGTTGGCAGCCACACCTCAAGCGCGACCGCCACATCGGCAAGCCCAAGACAACACTACCACCACACGAGCGTCAAGGCGCGATGGACTGTCCAATGCCCGGCAATTCGTCGCGCACGCCAAACGCTCACAGGAAACCCGGCAGGACAATCGGGAATGCCTGTCCTCAAACGGGTTCCCTGAGCGCTTCGATCGCCGCCGGAAGTTCCATCAGGTTCGAGATCACCCGGTCGGCCCCCAGGTCGTCGGCTGGAACGGTGGTGTAGCCGCCGCGTACGGCGACGCTTGCCATGCGCGCAGCCTTCGCCGCGCCGATATCGGCGGGACTGTCGCCCACCATCAGCGCCCCGGCGGCGGTCACGCCGACCGTGTGAAGCGCGTGCTCGAGCATGTCCGGAGCCGGTTTGCGGGCAGGTCCGGTATCGCCGCCAACCACGACGGCGACCAGCTGATCGAGCATGAAATGCGCAAGGATCTCGCGCGTGAAACCTTCGGGCTTGTTGGTCACGACCCCGACCTTCACCCCGGCTTCACGATAGGCCATCACCATCTCCATGGCGTCGGGCAACAGCACGGTGTGCCGGGTCAGGTGCTTGCCATAGATGCCCATCATGCGCTCGTAGGCCTGGTCCAGCCCTTTGCCCTCGACCGGTCTTCCCGACGCCTCATAGGCGCGCTCGACGAGTTTGCGCACGCCGTTGCCGATCATGCCACGCACCGCATCCACCGTCTGGGCCGGCCGGCCATCTGCTGACAGCAGTTCATTGACCGCGGCCGTGATGTCGAGCGCTGAATCAATCAACGTTCCGTCGAGATCGAACAGGATGGCCTGGGGCCATTCATGCTGCACATCAGTCCTGTCAGGGGTTCGGGTCACGCAGTTTCCTTTCATTTGGTCGGGCATCCTTTCCACCCCGATCAGGCGATTGCTTCGGCCCGGCCCGCCTGCCGCCCCGAGAAGATGCAGCCGCCCAGGAAACTGCCTTCCAGCGCATTGTAGCCGTGATAGCCGCCACCGCCGAAGCCGCTGACTTCGCCGGCTGCAAACAATCCCTCGATCCGTTCACCCTGTGCGTTGAGAACCTGGCCATTGAGATCCGTCTCCAGGCCTCCCAAGGTCTTGCGGGTGATGATGTGCAGCTTGACCGCGATCAGCGGACCATTGCCGGGATCAAGCAGGCGGTGCGGCTTCGCCGTCCGCATCAATCGGTCGCCACGATAGTTGCGCGCCGCATGCACCGCCATCAATTGCGCATCCTTGGTGAAGGGGTTGTCGATCTGGCTGTCGCGCGCGACGATCTGTGACCGCAGCTTTTCAAGATCGATCAGATCACCGCCCTTCCGGTTCATCCCGTCAACGAGGTCCTCCAGGCTGTTGGCGACGATGAAATCCTCGCCATGCTGCTTGAACGCCTCCACCGCCGGCGTCGCCTGATTGTTCAACAATCGCTGCCGGATCACCTTGAGCCAGCTCCTGGAGGCGAAATCCGGGTTCTGCTCCGAACCAGACAGCGCCACTTCCTTCTTGAGGATCTTCTGCGTCATCACGAACCAGGAATAGTCATGTCCGGTCGCCAGAATCGCCCTGAGCGTCGACAGCGTGTCGAAACCGGGCATGCAGGGCGGCTTCAAGCGATTGCCGGTGGCGTCAAACCACATCGACGACGGGCCCGGCAGGATGCGGATGCCGTGATTGGGCCAGATCGGGTTCCAGTTCTTCACCCCTTCGGTGTAGTGCCACATCCGGTCGGCATTGATCACCCGCCCTCCCGCGGCTTGCGTGATCGCGATCATCCGTCCATCCACATGGGCGGGAACGCCGGCGATCATCTCGCGCGGCGGATCACCCAGCCGGTCGCGCGGCCAGACCTTGCGCACCAGGTCGAAATCGCCGCCGATGCCGCCCGAGGTCACCAGGACGCTGGCCGCTCGGAGTTCGAATTCCCCTGCAATGTCGCGGCTGGTCGATTGCCCGCGCTCCTTGACGTCTCCAACCAGGATCTCGCCGGAAACCCCTTTCACCACTTTGTCTTCGGTGATGATATGCGAGCAGCGGTGCCGGAACCTGAGTTCAACCCGCCCCGCCTTCGCATGCGCCAGCACTCTCTTGACGAAAGGCGCGATCGTACCCGGGCCGACTCCCCAGGTCAGGTGGAAGCGCGGCACCGAATTGCCGTGGCCGTCAGCAAACGAGCCGCCGCGCTCGGCCCAGCCAACAACCGGGAACCAGCGCATCCCCATGCCGTGCAGCCACGGCCGCATATCGCCGGCGGCAAATTCGACATAGGCCTCGGCCCATTTGCGCGGCCAGTAGTCCTCTTCTCGGTCGAACTGCGCCGAGCCCATCCAGTCATTGAGCGCCAGCTCGCGGCTGTCCCTGATGCCCATCCGTCGCTGTTCGGGCGTATCGACCAGAAACAGCCCGCCCAACGACCAGAAAGCCTGGCCGCCCAGAAAATTTTCGGGCTCCTGGTCGAGGATCACCACCCGCTTGCCCCGGTCGGCGAGTTCGGCGGCAGCCACAAGCCCCGCCAGTCCTGCGCCCACCACGATCACATCGCACATGTCCATCTCGTCACTCCCAAGCCGCGCTCGTCTGCGACGGTCCGAGCCTGCGAAACCACAGGATCACCGGGGCAGAGACCGCATACATCAGGATGCCGTAGACCGCGGCGGGCAGCGCATAGGCGGAGAAGCCGGCCTCGTAGCCGCTCAGCATGGCCGCAACCGTGATCCCCAGCGTCGAATTCTGGATCCCGGTTTCCACAGAGATCGTCTTGACCTGGATGACAGGCAGGCCCGCAAGCCGTCCCACGCCGTAACCCAGCGCCAACAGCAGGAGGATCAGGCAGATCAGTGACGGCGCCAGCACCGGAAGATTGATGGTGAACACGTCCCAGTTCACCGCCACCGCCAGCACGACGATGCAGACGAAGAGCAGGTTGGCGATATGCGCCACCACAGGCGCGATGCGGTTGGTCATCGCCGGCGCCATATGGTGCAGCGTCAATCCGATCAGGATCGGCACCGTGGTCAGCAGGAACAGCTGGACCGCAATGCCGCCGATATCGACCGGCTCGGCTGCCTCGCCACTGAAATAGCCGATCGACAGCGCCAGCAGCGGCGGCACGGTGATCATGCTGGCAAGGCTGATCACAGCCGTCAGCGACACCGACAATGCCACGTCGCCGCGCGCCATTCGGGTCAGGATGTTGCTGGTCACGCCGCCCGGGCAGAAGGCCAGGATCATGAAGCCGACCGCCAGTTCGGGACCGATGCCGAAAGTCAGAACCAGGAGAAAGGTGACGATCGGCAGCAGCAGGACCTGGTTGATCGCGCCGATGACAAAGGCATAGGGCTGCCTGATCACCCGAAGGAAATCCGCGACCGTCAGGCCAAGTCCCAGCGAAAACATGATGAAGGCCAGCCCCAGGGGCAGCACGATCCCGACGACAGTACCCATTTTTCCCTCCCTTGCACCGGCCCCATGCTCCTCGACCGGTAAAAATCCCTAGCCGCCTCGTCCGCGACGCGGGTAATTTTGCAGGGACGGGACCACAAAATTCGGGCCTTGTCGACGGGTTTGAAGCCTGGGTTGTGGAAGGGCGGACCGATCCTGCATCGGTGCACGCGGATACTTCCTTAGATGACGTTACGTCACCTCAGGTAAGGTCTTGCGCCGTCACAGGCTCCTGATCACCTGGTTGACCGCAAAGGCCGCCTGATAGAAGCCGGCCTTCAGCCCCCGCGCGGTCTCCTGGCTTACATCCGTCACCGGCATCAGCAGATCGGCCTCGGCGCCGCCCGCCAGAAGATCCGCCATGGCCTTGCCGAAGATCGTCCCCGGCGCGATGCCGCGGCCATTGTAGCCGATCGGCGTGTAGAGCCCCTCGTCGAGACGGTGGATGCGCGGCAGATGGTCGGCGGTCATGGCGATCCGGCCATGCCAGGATGTCTCGAACTCCACCGGACCAAGATCGGGAAACAGCCGCCGGAGCTGCCGCGCCGCCCAGCGCTCCGACAGTCCCCTGGACCCGCCGATCGCGGATCCCATCGAGCCGATGATCAGCCGGTCGGACGCATCGCGCCTGAGCGAGAACATGATCCTGCCGGTGTCCCAGATGCCCTGGCGCTCGGGAAGGATGTCGGCGATCCGCGCACCGAGGGGAATGGTCGCAACCTGGAAGAAATGGATCGGCACGAAGCTGCCTTCAAGCCCTGGCCAGAGCCCGTCGGAATAGGCATTGGTGGCCAGGATGACCGACTTCGCCCTCACATTGCCCTGCCCGGTCTCGAGCAGCCAGCCACCGGGTTGCTTGACGAGTTTTGCAACCGTCGCCTCGGTGTGGATGCGCGCCCCCGCACCCCTGGCGGCGCGCGCCAGGCCCCGCACATAGCCCATCGGGTTCAGCGTTCCCGCACGGGCGTCGAGCAGGCCGCCATGGAAGGCGTGGCTACCGATCTTCTCCGCGGTCTCCTGCCGCGAAAGCAGCCGCACCGGCGCGCCGAGCCGCGCCCACTCCTCGGCCCTGCGTGTCAGGTCATTGAACCCGTTGGCGGAATGGGCGGCGTGAATGGTGCCGCTGCGGGTCAGCTCGCAGCGAATCTGGTGCTTCTCGATCAGCGACATGACATAGGCCGGACCCTCGCCCAGAATTTCGACCAGCCGCGCCCCGCGCTCGCCGCCAAGCTTGGCCCGCACGTCCTGCGGCGGCAGCCACAGGCCGGCATTGAGCAGCCCGACATTCCGCCCGGAGCCGCCAAACCCGATCTGCCTCGCCTCGAGCACACAGCACTCCAGCCCTCGCTCCGCCGCGTGCAGCGCCGTCGAGAGGCCGGTATATCCACCGCCGACGATGGCGACATCGGTCGTCACATCGCCTCTCATCGGCGAATGCGTGTCGGATTCCTCCGCGGTTTCATCCCACAGGGAAAGCATCGAGGCACCGGGCATTGCGTGTGATTCCTTCACTCCGAACCGTCGTCGGCGCGCCGGTCCGGAGACCTGCCGCGACGCTCTCGAGTGTTGAAGCAAGTGCCCCGCCGCGTCAATCCTCACACCATCTCGGCATCCGCCTCGATCTTCCACTTGACCTTGCCCGCATCGAGAAAGTCAATGGAATGGATCACGGTGCTGTCTTGGCCGAGGAAGCAGACATTGTAGTTGGGCGCCAGATCTCCGTAACCCATGCGGTTGATCTGGCCGGTGAAGTCCGGCCAGCAGGTGTGATTGGTCGAGCGCGGCGCCGAATAGGGGATGCCGCCGACCGCGCCGCTCAATGAATAATGGCAATGGCCGAAGAAAAGATGCGCGACGGTGTCACTGTACGCTTTGAGCAAGGCCTGCAGTTCGCGCTCGTTGAAGATGCCGATGACGTCCGCATTGGCGACATTCACCCGGACCGGATTGTGGTGCATGAACAGATAGGCCTTCTGGCTTGCTGCCCGCGCGCCGTCGAGCACCTGCGTGAGCCAGGCCATGCGGCTGTGGCAATAGAGCCCGCCATGGCGGCCGGCATCGACCGTGTCCATGTAGACGAACAGCCCCGCCGGGGTCTCCTCGGTCCACTGGATGAACCCTGCCGCATCGCGATGTGTCCCTGAGAATACGGACGCGAAGGTCTCGCGGTTGTCATGATTGCCGATCAACAGCCGCGGCGCGAGCTTGCCGCTCAGCGAACTGGCGGTCAGGATGCCGGCCAGTTCATGATAGCTTTCCTCCTGACCGTGATGGGTCAGGTCGCCGGTGATCACCACCCGGTCGGCGTCCTGGTCATGGGCCTCGACATAGGCCAGGCATTTCCTGAAATTGCCGATCGGGTCGAGTCCGAGGATGGGTTCCGGATTGATATGGATGTCGGAAATATGCACGAGTTTCATGACGGTATCCTTTGGATTTCCAGCGTCACTATCCGGAAAATGTTGCCGGCCCATGACAATCCTCGGCCAGGACAACAGGCTGAGGCTGCTTCGATCAAGATGATCAAACCGGCGCCATCGGTTCAAGCCTCAAGGGCAGCCATTCAACAGAACTTCGTTCGGCAAAAATGCCTCTCCCTTACAAGCAGCTACGCCGCGCGTTTGAGGGAACGCGCGGCGTAGCATGTCAAGCAACTTGGATGAAAATCAGAGCATGTCCAGATTGATGCCGACGGTGATCGCGCCGATCGGCGCGCCGCTGTCAGGATCGGAGATCGTGATGCTCGCCTGCGACTGCAGGGCTTGCGTCGACTCATCGGTCTCGACGCCATCGACATAGACCACATCGGGGCCAACGCTGTAGGTCTGCTGCCATTTGGCTTCATCGCCCTGCCAGTAATCCGACGTCACTTCGCTCTGGCCGACATTGAGGCCCTTGTTGTCCATCACGAACATTTCCGTGATCATGCCCTGGCTGCCGTCCTGCTTTTCCGCGAGGAACTTCGAAAGCTCCCGCCCGAGCAGGTCATCGACCAAGGGCCGGTTGGCGGTGGTCACCTCGGCGCGCCATGCGAGGTCGAGCTTGTCGATGTCGGCCTGGGTCAGATCGGCATGCTTGGCGTTCTGCTCCTTGATGGCGTTGATCACGACCGGGTCGCTCAGCCAGGGCTGGATGGAACTGCTGACAAACTCCTTGATCGGCGCCACATGGGCGTCCTGGGCCATGGCGGTCATGGGTGCGAAAGCGGCCGCGCCGGCGATCAGGAGGGTCGAAATGGAATGCTTGATGTTCATGGCTATCTCCTCGGTTTTGAGTTGGCAGGCGGCCGGCCAGGCGGGCCGCCATGATTGAGCAGGCGGATTAGAATTCTTCCCAGGTGTCGGCGCTCTGAGCCAGCGCCGCATTGCCCTGGGTCCGGTATTGGGGTGTTGCCGCACTCTGCCGCGCCGGAGCCGGAGCGGCAGCGGAAGACGCGGTCGCCCGGGCATGCCCCGCCGAGCCGGTCAGCTTGAAGGACCTGACGACATCGGCCAGCCGCTCGCATTCGCCGGCCAGTTTCTGCGACGACATGTTGCTGTCCTGCACCATGGCCGCGTTCTTCTGGGTCATGGTGTCCATTTCATTGATCGCGGTGTTGAGCTGCGACAGGCCGGTGGCCTGTTCGCGCGCCGCCGTGGAGATAGAGCCGATCTTCTGGGCCACTTCGCCGATCTGTCGCTCGATCTGCTCCATGGACGCGCCGGTCCGGTTGACCAGGTCGACGCCGCTGCTCACCTGGGCGCCGCTTTCCTCAATCAGGTTCTTGATTTCCTTGGCTGCGTTCGCAGACCGGCCGGCCAGATCGCGGACTTCCTGAGCCACCACGGCAAAGCCCTTTCCGGCCTCCCCGGCCCGCGCGGCCTCGACCCCGGCATTGAGCGCCAGCAGGTTGGTCTGGAATGCGATATCGTCGATCACCTTGAGGATCTGGGCGATGCGCGACGAGGACTCCTCGATCCGGCTCATCGCCGTGATCGCCGACCGCACGATCTCGGAGGACGAGGTGGCGGCATCGCGGGTTGAACCGACCAGGTCGCCGGCCTCAGTGGCCTGGACGGACGAGGCCTTCACCGTCGCGGTGATCTCATCAAGCGCAGCGGCGGTCTCTTCGAGCGCCGCAGCCTGCTGTTCGGTCCTGCGGGCGAGTTCGTCCGTGGAGCCGCCGAGGCTGTCGGACGCCTGCCGGACAGCCTGTTGCGCGCTGTCGATGGTGCCGACAGTGGTTTCAAGAGCGGAGAGCGCGCGGTTGAAATTCTCCTGCAGCGCTGCGAATTCGCCGCCAAGGTCTGGAACCCGGCCGGTCAGGTCACCGGCAGCGAGTTTTTCAAGCGCGGTGCCGAGTTCCTCGACGACCTTGCGCTGCGCCCTTGCAGAGCGTTCGGTTTCGCTCATGTTCGCCTGGCGCTCGACATCCAGCTGCTCGCGCTGCCGGGCCATTTCCGCATCCGCTTCCAGTTTCATCTGCGACGCACTGCAGAATTCGGTGAGCGCGCGCGCCACGACACCGATCTCGTCACCCTTGTCCGCATGCGGAATCGGACTGGCGATATCGCCGGCCTGCAATTCTCCGATGCGGTGATTGACCTCGGCCAGCGGCCTGCCGACAAACCTGCGCATCGCAAACAGCAGCATGGCGACCGACACGATCAGCACGGCAATCTGCGACGCCATCGCCTTCAGGGCAAAGTCGCGGGCAGACCCGGCGATATCCGCGGTCGACCAGACCGTCTTGATCTGTCCCGTCGACGCGCCATCCTTGTCCACCGGCAGCGGCGCGGTGATGACGACGGAATCTGACATCTGCACGAAGGAGGGCTCGCTCAGTTCCCCTGAATCGGCTGAAAGCGCCTGGGTCAGTGCTGCATCGGGGGTTTCCGCCCGGGTCCAGAGATCCACCTGGTCGCCAGCCTGGTTGAAGGCGGCAAATCCCGTCAAGGCGAGTTTCGGATCGTCCTGGAATATCTGGTAAGCCGAGCGGATGGCCTCGGTCTTGCCCCACTTCACCCCACCCGCGGCCTGGGCGCCGATCTGGGCCGTGTCCTTGAGCCAGTTGCGTTCGGCGGTTTCCATCTGGCTCGCCCCCGACATCCGCGAGATGGCGAGACTGGTCACCGCAAGTCCGAGCAGGTTGACGGCGACAACAGTGATTGCGATTTTCTGTGTAATGCTACGTGTTGAACCCTTGGCCTTGGCAGCCGGGCCTTTCTTGGATAGCAGCCCCATGTACACCCCTTGACAATTGCATCAGCCACCTCCCCTTGCGTGCAATCATTGCGGGCTCACCGGCATCATGCCGACCATTTGGCCACCTCTTCATGGCGGCTATTATGAGCTTGCTTTGGTTTAGCATCCCTTAATATTTGAGGGGTGAAAATTGAGGTGCTGCACGGTTTTTCGACGATTTGCCCAATTCGGGACATATCTTGCTACTCTGTTACCAAAACGGTCGTGCCGGCTCTCGTTGCCCTCGAACCAACTCCTCCGCGGTTGTTTGTGACAATGGACCTCAGTATGGACTCTCAGGTTCACCTTGAATGGTCCATCACAAGCAGGGGAGCGCAGATGCCGGAAAAGAAGAAGATCAGGAAAGTCTACGACACATTGATCGAAGGCGCCTATGCGGGCCTGTCAGACGTCGCCTTGCACGATTATGTCTTCGAGCATTGCCCCAAGGCCACCAGCAAGCGACTGGTGCGCGCCTCGCTTCTGGCGCTGAGCGATCCCAATGTTCAGGACCGCAATGTTCTCAATGTCATTTACGCGCTGGCCATCAAGCATCGCCTCGATGGCGGCCCGGATACGGTCGAGGACGACGACTGAAGCGGCCGGCGGCTGGCCTAGCCGGCAACCGACCGCCGGATATAGTCAATCAGCGCTGCCTGCGCCGTCTCCACCGGGCCGGAATTGTCGATGACGAGTTCGGGATCGAACTGGGCGGTCAAGGCCGCGGCGCGGATCATCCGCGCCTCGATCTCGGAAGCGCTCTCCCGGCCCCGCGCCTGGAGCCGGCGCGCCAGAGTGGCGGGGTCGACTCGGATTTCCACCGCCACCGCGGTTGGAAAGACCTGCCGAATGACGCCCCATGCGCCCCTTGATCCATTGACCACCGCGCACTTGCCCGCCGCCAGATGTGCCTTTAGGTCGCGCGGCAAACCGTAGCGCAGCCCGTTCGCAGCCCAGGTCAGCGCAAACCGGCCCTCGTCGATGGCTGCGTCAAACTCCGCCTCCGACATCGAGACATGATCTTCACTGCCCGCATCGGCGGACCGCGTGATCATGCGCCGGACGAAGAGTACATCCGGAGATGCGGCAAATTCGCCCCGGGCGGCCGAGATCAACGTGTCCTTGCCGGACCCGCTCGGCCCCAGCAACACGATGAGCCGCCCGGGAACCGTTTCACCCGAGTCAGGGATTTCCCTCGCCTCGGGCATCACGCCACCCGTTGGCCTTGCCGCCAGACCTCGCGAACGACCGGAATTCCGCTGTCGCGGCGCACCCGCACCAGATCCGCCCGCTTGCCTGCCGCCAGGCTGCCGCGATCATCAAGCCCAACCGTCTTCGCCGGCGTTGACGTCACCAGCCGGATGGCCGTCGCCAGATCGAGTTCGTCGATCTCGTCGGCGAGTACGAACGGCGCCTGGATCAGGCTGAACGGCACATAATCCGACGACAGCACATCCAGGACCCCGGCGCGGGCAAGGTCGGACGCCGCGATGTTGCCGGAATGCGAACCGCCCCGCACCACGTTGGGCGCGCCCATCAGCACGCTCATGCCCGCCTTGTGCGACGCCTGCGCCGCCTCGATGCTGGTCGGGAACTCCGCCAGCCTGACGCCGAACCTGACGGCTTCGGCGACATGATCGAGGGTCGCGTCGTCGTGGCTGGCGACAGTGATACCGCGCTCGGCGCAGGCGCTCGCCAGCACCTTGCGGTGCGCATCGGAGTAGCGTGCCGACGCATCCTGCCGCCGCTGCACGAAATGCGCGAAGGCTTCATCCGAAAGGCCGCGCTTGGTCTTATAATAGAGCGTATACTGCTCCATGGTCTGGAACTGGCGCTGGCCGGGCGCATGGTCCATCAGCGAGGCAAGCCGGACCTGGCCATCGGTTGCAAAATCGGCGAAATGCTCAAGCACGTCCGCGGCCGACACTTCGCAGCGCAGATGAATCAGGTGATCGGCGCGCAACCGGTTTTCAGCCCGCGCCTTGGCAAGCGCATCGGCGATGGCGCGCATCTCGCCCGTCTTGAACCCATCATCCTCGTCCGAGCCAAGCCGCAGGCAGTCAAACACGGTGGTGATCCCGGACGAGGCGATCTGGGCGTCATGCGATTGAATGGCGGAAATGGCGTTCCAGCGCACGCCGGGACGCGGCGAATAATGCGATTCAAGATGATCGGTGTGGAGCTCCACCAGGCCGGGAAGAATGTAGTCGCCGTCCATGTCCACGCCGCTGGCCGAATTGCCTTCGTCGATCTCGGCAATGACGCCGTCCCTGACGAAAAGGGTGCCGGAGAGGATCCGGTCCTCGAGCACGAGCCGGGCATTGGTCAGAATCATGTCGGTGGTCATTCAGGCAGTCTTTCTGTGCAGGCCATGCGCCAGGGGCGTCCGGCTGTGGATTTCAAAAGGGGCGCCGGCCTCAGGTTCGACGAACAGGGTCAGCGCGTCGATCGAGAACGGCTGTCCGGTCACCGGCGCAAAGTGCTGCCGGGCCGCGGCCAGAACCCGTTCGCGATCCTTGTCCGGCACCCGGCTTGTCAGTGTCATGTGGAAGCGGAAGCAGTCAAACACGTAAGGATAGCCCCAGCGCATCAGGTTGCGCAATTCGGCAAGCGAGAGCTGCTCGGGATTGCGCCGCTCGATTTCACTTTCCGTCAGTTCCGCGCGGCAACCGTCAAAGGCGCTGACCACATCGCTTGCAAAGCCATTGAGTTCACTCACATCGCCCTCGGGCAGGAGCGCGACGAAATTGTCGATGGAACCGACCCTTATCGCTTCCATCACGAAGCGCGGCCGGCCGGCGCAGAATTTCTCCATGGCCTGGATCAGATCGCGATCGCTCACGCCCTCGGCCAGCCTGAACGGGGCCTTCAGCGTTCCGTGAAACCCGTAGCGTCGAGCAGGTCCCGTGATCCCGGCCAGCTCATCTGCGCCCATGCAATCGAAATCCGGCTGCTGCACAGCCTTGCCCGTGGCGGCATCGCGGCCGATCCATCTGGCGGCCATCTCCGCCAGCGGCGATGCGGGCTCGGGAGCAAAGTAGATCGCGTATCTCATGGGTGTCCTGTTCGTCCGATCAGCCGGGATCTCAGCCAGCCCGACAGCGTGTCCATCGCCATCACCATCAGGATGATCAGGATGATGTAATAGCTCACTTCTTCCCAATCCTTCTGGGTGGAAATGGCCTGTGTCAGCAACAGCCCGATGCCGCCGCCAACGATCGCGCCGATGACTGTGGCTGAGCGGGTGTTTGATTCGAAATAATACAGAACCTGGCTCAGAAACACAGGCGTGACCTGCGGAATGACGCCAAAGCGGGCCTGCTGGATGCGCGAAGCACCGGTCGACTGCACGCCTTCGACCTGCTTGTTGTCGATGTTTTCGAGCGCCTCGGAGAAGGTCTTGCCGAAGGTGCCGGTGTCTGTGAGCAAAATGGCCAGCGCCCCGGTCATCGGCCCCGGCCCGAAGGCGCGCGACAGGATGATGGTCCAGATAAGCCCGTCTACGCCGCGCAGGAAATCGAAGATGCGGCGCAGCGTGAACAGGATCGGGCGCGACGGCGAAAAATTCGTGGCTGCGAAAAACGCCAGCGGCAGGGCAATCATGGCAGCGCCCATGGTGCCGAGAAACGCCATCAGCACGGTCTCGAACAGCGCCCACGCCACATCGCCGTGACGCCACATCGCATTGGTCCAGAAATCATGAACCATGGCTGTAAAATTCGTGCGATCCGGATAAACGCGCTCGCCAATGGTCGCAAGCTGCACGAGCTCGACGAACGACTTGCCGTAGAACGGGCTGTCGAGCGTGAAGAAGAACAACTCCCACCCGGCCTGGTATTTGAACACTTCGGTGCGGTTGCGGGTGTAGCTGAAGCGGCCCTGTTCGGTGGTGACGGCGACGCGGGTGTCGGAAGCATTGATCCAGTCAGGGGTGCCGCCATCGGGCAGCACCAGCCGCAGCTTGCCGGCTTGCGGCGAGATGTCGATAACGCCGTAGCCGGGATAGATGTAGCGTGCCCCGTCATCGTCGAAGATCACCTCATGGCCCTTGTCGAGATCGATGCGGGTCACGCCGTCGGCCATGGTGACCCACTCGGGCATCATGCCTTCAGGATAGGTGCCCTTGGTCTCGCCCTCGATGGCAATAGAGACCTCGTTGCTGCGATTGTCGCGCGTCACGTGCGTTTTGTGGGACCAGAAGTCGGACACCAGGATGGCGGCATTGTCGAGCCGGGCACGCGACGCAATGCCGGGAATGTCGAAGGCAAAGAAGACGTAGACGAGATAGAGCAGGATCACGGTGGGCACACCGAAAGCGATCATCTGCTTGCGGTTGAATCCCTTGACGACGGCTTGCTGCAGATCGGAGATGGCAGCCGGTGCGGTATCGACGGAGCTCATGTCAGTGTCCCTTGACCATGCGGTTGCGGTAATGGCTCGACAACTGGTCGAAGAACACGATGGTCACGAACAGCGGGATGAAGATCGCCACCACCTGGTCATACTTGCCCTGCCCCCATTGCATGGCGAGCCTGAGGTCATGACCGATGCCGCCGGACCCGACGAAACCAAGAATGGCGGACGCCCGGATGTTGATCTCGAAACGCAGCAGCGCATAGGACAGCCAGTTGGGCGCCACCTGCGGGATCACGCCGAGCCACATTTTCTGGATCCAGCTGGCGCCGACCGACGACAATCCCTCGACCGGCTTGAGATCGACATTCTCAGACACTTCCGAGAACAGCTTGCCCAGGGCGCCGGCCGTGTGAAACGCGATGGCGATCATCGCCGGAACCGGACCGCCTCCGAGAATGAAGATCAGCACCAGGGCAATGACGATTTCCGGGATGGCGCGCATGCCGTCCATCATCCGGCGGAACACCGGGATCAGCCGCGGCCAGCGCGCCAGCCCGCGGGTGGAAAGCAGCGCAAGCACGACGGCGAATATCGCGCCGATCAGCGTGGAAACGGCGGCAATGTTGATCGTCTCGATCAGCGACGGCAGGAACTCTGCCAGCAGCGCCGGAAGCAAGGCGGCCTTTTCAATCCCCTCGGCAAGCACTTCGGACGGGAAATCGAAGATCTGCGAGATGCCGTCCCAGAATCCGCCGGCATTGCGTGAATCGGCGAGGTGAAACCCCGATGCCATCATCGCAATAAAAATGATCAGGAGAATTCCGCCATACATCTGTTTCTGGCGGGCCATGGCCAGATAATTGTCGCGGATGGCGATGGAGGCGGCCGCGCCGCCGTGGTTTGTCGCAGAATCGCTCATCGGCGGGGATCCTTCCCGAAATGAAAGCGGGGAGCCGGATGGCTCCCCGCTGTTGCTTTGCAGGTGCTTAGTTGCTCTGTGCCTGACGGACGGCGATGATCGACTCGTAGGCTTCGTGAGTGATCGGGGTAAAGCCCGAGGTTTCGCCAGCGGCCATGTTGTAGGCGCACTGGGGATCCTTGCCGTGCAGTTCGCTCAGGAAGGTCACAACCTTCTGCTTGACGTCGTCCGGCAGAGCGCGGCGCAGCACGATCGGGCCTTCCGGAATCTCTTTCGACTTCCAGATCTCGACGAGGTCGTTCATGTCGATGATACCCGAGTCCACGGCCTTGCGGAGCGCGCCGGAATTGTAGCCATCTTCCCAGTTGCCCTGGCCATCGGCCCAGGTCACGCCGGCGTCGACTTCACCATTGTTCACGGCGACGATGGTCTGCTCGTGACCGCCGACAAACTTCACTTCGCTGAAATAGTCGCCCGAGTCCATCGTCGCACCGATTGCCGCAGGGATTTCAACTGACGGGATCAGGTAGCCCGATGTCGAGTTCGGATCGCCGAAGGCGAAGACCTTGCCCTTCATGTCGTCCAGCGAGGTGATGTTCTTGTCCTTGCGGGCAAAGCCGATCGAGTGGTAGCCGACCGAACCGTCGACATTGGTCTTGACCAGCACGACGTCGACAGCTTCGGGGTCGGTCAGATAGGCCTTCGCATAGGCGGAGGCGCCGAGCCATGCCATGTCGATGGTGCCACCGAGCAAGCCCTGGATCACGCCGTCATAGTCGGCCGGGGTGAAAAGCTTGGTTTCGACGCCCAGCAGATCCTGGACATAGCTGCGGACGCACTCGTTGGAGGTCATGCGGTCCTGGGCGTTTTCGCCGCCGAGGACGCCGATGCGGAATTCGGTGATGGCGTCCTGCGCGAAGGCGCTGGTGGACAGAAGGGCAGCCGTGGCGGCCACGAGGATGGTCTTCATCATAGTCTTGTCTCCGTGTGGGTTGGCAGTCTGAGAAGGTAAAAAGTTGGCGTTTCGGCAGCGCACTTCCGGCGTCAGGTATTCTCCAGCACCACCTGGCCCGAAGCATTGGTCCTGGCCTTGACGTCCGCCGGGTGAACCTTGGCGCGCAGGCTGGTGGAGGTCATGTTCTCCTGGATTTCCTCGCCATCGGCGCCCGCGCCGTAGATAGCGCGAACCGCGTCGGTGGTCAGTTCATCCGGCTTGCCGTCGAACACGACCTTGCCGGCTGCCATGCCGACGATGCGCTCGCAATAGTTCCGCGCGGTGTCGAGCGTGTGAAGGTTGGTCACCACGGTGATGCCTTCCTGCTCATTGATGTCCTTGAGCGCGTCCATGACGATCTGGGCATTGAGCGGATCGAGCGAGGCGATCGGCTCATCGGCGAGGATCAGCTTCGGCGACTGCATCAGCGCGCGCGCAATCGCCACCCGCTGCTGCTGGCCACCCGACAGCGCCTCGGCACGCTTTGGCGCATTCTCGGCAACGCCGAGTCGTTCAAGGATTGCGATCGCCCGCAAGATGTCCTCGCGCGGAAACAGGTTGAACATGGTCGCAAAAGTCGAGCGCATGTTGAGCGTGCCATGCAGCACGTTGGACACAACATCGAGCCGCGGAACCAGGTTGAACTGCTGGAAGATCATGGCGCAGTCACGCTGCCAGCTGCGCAACTCCCGTCCGGTCAGCGTCGAGACCGGACGTCCGTAATGGGAAATCACGCCGCCGCTGACGCCGGTAAGCCGGTTGATCATCCTCAGCAGTGTCGACTTGCCTGCACCCGAGCGACCGATGATGCCGACCATCTGACCCTCCGGAATGGACATGGACACCGAGTCAACGGCGATGTTGGTGCCAAAGCGGCGGGTCACATCGGTCAATTCAAGCATAAGCAAATCCCCTTGGATCACGCCGGGTTCCGTGATGTTCGAGGATTGGACTAGCCCAGCCATGTGAAAGGCCGATGTCGGTTTCATGTCAGTTTTGTTACGATCCACAGCCCCGGCGCTATCGACGTCGAAACCCTCGGTTTTGCGTGGTTTCCAGACTTGCAATCCGTCCGCTGCCATGGCCCTATGGCTGCGTCTGGTGCCCGCATTCGCGGGAGAATCGGGAATCCGGTGACAATCCGGAACGTGCCCAACGCTGTGACGGAGATGGTCTGCGCAGGATGCCACTGGGGGATTCCCGGGAAGGCGCGCGAGACCAGATGATCCGAAGTCAGAAGACCGGCCAGATCTCATGGCCTTGCCCCGCATGGACAGCGCGGCGGGGTGTTACGGATTGTTGGGGATCAAACAATGCCGAAGACATCTGCGCTGGCGCCTGCCGCCGGCTTTTCCGCGTCCGAACGTGACGCCGTCTACAAAGCCATCTTCACCCGCCGCGACGTGCGCGACCAGTTCCTGCCCGAGCCGGTTCCCGACGACGTGGTGCTGCGTCTATTGGAAGCCGCCCATCACGCGCCGTCGGTGGGATTCATGCAGCCGTGGAACTTTATCACCATCCGCGATCACGAGGTGCGCGGGAGGATTGCCGATGCCTTTGGCCGCGCCAATGACGAAGCCGCCAGCATGTTTCCCCAGGCGCGGCAGTCCGCCTACAAATCCCTGAAACTGGAAGGCATCCGCAAGGCGCCGCTCAACATCTGCGTCACCTGCGACCGCGAGCGCGGCGGTGATGTTGTCCTGGGACGCACACACAATGAGAGCATGGACCTCTACAGCACCGTCTGCGCGGTGCAGAACCTGTGGCTCGCAGCAAGAGCCGAGGGCATCGGCATGGGCTGGGTCAGTATCTTTCGCGATGCCGATCTCAAGCAGATCCTGAGCATTCCCGAGCGGATCGAAATCGTCGCCTATTTGTGCCTGGGCTATGTCGGTGAGCTCTATGAGCGGCCGGAACTGGAAGTCAGGGGCTGGAACAAGCGGCTGCCGCTCGAAGAGATGATCTTTGAGGAAGGCTGGCAGGGCGGACCCTAACCGCCGTGGCGCTCGATGAATGCCTTGACCGGCAGCGACCGGAAATCTGCAAGAGCCGCGTGCAGCCTCTCATGCTCCCAGTCCCACCAGGCGAGCGCATCGAGCCGGCTGGCGATATCATCGGAGAAGCGCTGCCTGATCGTCCGCGCCGGCACGCCAACGGCGATGGCAAAATTGGCGACATCCCTTGTCACCACCGCGTTGGCGCCGATGATGGCGCCATTGCCGATCGTCACTCCGGGCATCACCACCGCGCCATGGCCGATCCAGGTGTCGTGACCGATCGTGATCCCTTGCCCGGCGCGCCAGTCGAAAAAATCCTGGTCGTCGCTCTCGCCGTCAAAATACCAGGCCGAGCGATAGCTGAAATGGTGCAGCGACGCCCGCTCCATCGGATGCATGCTGGCATAGATCCGTACATGGGCGGCGATATTGGCGAACTTGCCGATCGTGGCGTAGGCGATCTGCGTGTTCTCGACGCAGTAGGAGTAATCCCCGAGCGTCGAATGCGCGATCGCGCAACCCGCACCCACTTCGGTGTAGCGACCGAGACTTGAATCCACGACATTCGCGGTGGCGTGCACCAGCGGCGTTTCCGACAGCCGGGTCATGCCGCGGCCTTCCCGGCGGCAAAGGCCGAGACGTCGATGACATGGTCGGCCACCGCGTTTCGCACGTCAGTATCATGGAAGATCCCGAGCAAAGCTGCGCCTTGGGCCTTCTTGCGCGCGATCAGCCCGATGACGACTTCCCGATTGGCCGCATCGAGCGACGCCGTCGGCTCGTCGAGCAGCAGGATCGGATGGTCGGTGATGAAGCCGCGGGCGATGTTGACCCGCTGCTGCTCGCCGCCCGAGAAGGTCGCCGGCGGCAGCGACCAGAGCTTTTCCGGCAGGTTCAGCTCCGTAAACAGACCCCGCGCCTGCTCTCGCGCCGCCTCGCGTTCGACGCCGCGGATCAGCAGCGGCTCGGCCGCCACATCGAGCGCCGAGACCCGCGGCACCGCGCGCAAGAACTGGCTGACATAGCCGATCGTGTCACGCCGTATCTCCAGCACCAGCCGCGGACTGGCGCTGGCGACATCGACATGGCGGCCATGATGTTGCACCAGGATCTGGCCGCTGTCGCAGCCGTAATTGCCGTAGAGCATCTTCAGGATCGAGCTCTTGCCGACGCCCGAGGGACCGCCGAGCACCGCGCAGGAGCCGCCCTTGAGCGAGAACGACACATTGGCCACGACCGGCAGTTCAACGCCGCCGCGCATGTGCATGATGAAGGTTTTTTTCACTTCCGAAGCGACGAGCAGCGTGTTCATCATTCAGACCTGCAGGATGGAGGAAACGAGAAGCTGGGTGTAGGGCGCACGCGGATCGTCGAGCACCCGGTCGGTCAGACCCGCCTCGATCACCCTGCCCTCCTTCATCACGATCATCCGGTCCGACAACAACCGGGCGACGGCGAGATCGTGGGTGACGACGATGACGGCGAGGCCGAGATCGGACACCAGACCGCGCAACAGGTCGAGCAGCCGGGCCTGCACCGAGACATCGAGCCCGCCGGTCGGCTCATCCATGAAGACGAGCCTGGGCTCGGTCACCAGATTGCGGGCGATCTGCAATCGCTGCCGCATGCCGCCAGAGAAGGTGCGCGGCTGGTCGTCGACCCGGTCCTCGTCGATCTCGACTCGCGCCAGCCACTCGATCGCCGCACCGCGAATATTGCCGTAGTGCCGGTTGCCCACCGCCATCAGCCGCTCGCCGACATTGGCGCCGGCCGACACGGTCATGCGCAGCCCGTCGATCGGGTTCTGGTGCACGAAACCCCAGTCGGTGCGCATCAGGTAGCGCCGCTCGGCCTCGGCCATCTTGTAGATGTCGGCGCTCACGCCGTCACGCATGCGGTAATGCACCGTGCCGCAGGTTGGCGTCAGCCGCGAGGAAATGCAGTTGAGCAGCGTGGTCTTGCCGGAACCGGATTCGCCGACGATCGCCAGCACTTCGCCCGGCCACAGGTCAAAGCTCACATCGGCGCAACCGATGCGCTTGCCATAGACCCGGGTCAGGTTTTCGACGGTGAGCAGCGGCTTGGCCGGTTCGGTCACGGGCGCTCCGGCGGGAGCTTCAAGAGGTGCAGACAGGCTCATGCCGTGGTCTCCTTGTCATGGCCGTTTTCATCGCCGAGCAGCGCGCCGCGATGGCCCTCGGCCCGGCGGCTTTCGCAATGATGGGTGTCGGAGCAGACGAACATCCGCCCGCCCCTGTCATCCAGCACCACCTCGTCGAGATAGACCTGCTCGGCGCCGCACAGCGCACAGGGCTGATCGAAATGCTGGATTTCGAAGGGATGATCCTCGAAATCGAGGCTGACCACCTCCGTGTGCGGAGGGATCGCGTAGATCCGCTTCTCGCGGCCGGCGCCGAACAATTGCAGCGCTTCGGACTGGTGCATTTTCGGGTTGTCGAATTTCGGCGTCGGCGACGGATCCATCACATAACGCCCCTCGACCTTGACCGGATAGGCGTAGGTCGTGGCGATGCGGCCGTTGCGGGCGATGTCCTCGTAGAGCTTGACATGCATGAGGCCATATTCCTCCAGCGCATGCATCTTGCGGGTCTCGGTCTCGCGCGGTTCGAGAAAGCGCAAGGGCTCGGGGATCGGCACCTGGTAGACCAGCACCTGGCCCGCGTGCAGCGGCGTTTCCGGAATCCGGTGCCTTGTCTGGATGATGGTGGCGTCGGGAGTCGCCGTCGTGGTCGCCACTCCGGCGGTTTTGGCAAAAAAGGCGCGGATCGACACCGCATTGGTGGTGTCATCGGCGCCCTGGTCAATCACCTTGAGCACGTCGTCGCGGCCGATGATCGCCGCCGTCACCTGCACCCCGCCGGTGCCCCAGCCATAGGGCATCGGCATTTCGCGGGAGGCGAATGGCACCTGGTAGCCGGGAATGGCGATGCCCTTGAGGATCGCCCGGCGGATCATCCGCTTGGTTTGCTCGTCGAGATAGGCGAAATTGTAGCTCGCCAGGGATTGCGCGGGAGCGTCTGTTGCATGGACGGTCATTCTGCAGCCTCCTTGGCGTCATCAGTCGCAGCGTCGTCGGCGGCCTTGGCGAAATGCTCGGCGCGCATGCGCCGCACCAGGTCGAGCTCGGCCTGGAAGTCGACGTAATGCGGCAGCTTGAGATGCTCGACGAAACCGGTCGACTGCACATTGTCGCAATGCGACAGCACGAATTCCTCGTCCTGCGCCGGCGCAGTGATATCCTCGCCGAGTTCCGATGCCCTGAGCGCCCGGTCGCACAGCGACATCGCCATCGCCTTGCGTTCGGCTTGGCCGAACACCAGCCCGTAGCCGCGGGTGAACTGCGGCGGCGCCTTGGACGATCCCTTGAATTGGTTGACCATCTGGCATTCGGTGAGCTTGACCCGGCCGATCACCACCGCAAAGCCGAGCTCCGGGATCATCACCTCGACATCGACCTCGCCGATGCGGATTTCGCCGGCGAAGGGATGGCTGCGCGCGTAGCCGCGCTGGGTCGAATAGGCGAGCGCCAGCAGGAAGCCCTCGTCGCCGCGCGCCAGCGTCTGCAGCCGCGCGTCGCGCTCCATCGGAAACTCCATCGGCGTGCGGGTGATGTCGGCCACCGGGCGCGAGGCGTCGGTGGCCGGATCGTCCTCGATCAGCCCTTCGTCGCCCAGAATGTCGGAGACACGGATCACTTTTTCGCCCGTATCCCTACTGGTCTCGGGCGCGTCGACAGGATCGTCGCCGGCAAGCGAAGGATCGAGCAGGCGGTGGGTGTAATCGAAGGTGGGTCCGAGCAGTTGCCCACCCGGCAGATCCTTGTAGACCGCCGAAATCCGTCGTTCGACGATCATCTCGCCCGTGTCCACCGGTTCGGAATGCCCGAACCGCGGCAGCGTGGTGCGGTAGGCGCGGAGCAGGAACACCGCCTCGATCAGGTCGCCCCGCGCCTGCTTGATGGCGAGCGCTGCGAGTTCCGGATCATAGAGCGAGCCCTCCCCCATCACCCGGTCGACCGCGAGCGACAATTGTCCGGCGATCTGCTCGAGCGTCAGCCCCGGCACATCCGCGTCGCCGCGGCGGCGGGCAGCAAGCAGGCGGTGCGCATTGCCGATGGCGGCTTCACCGCCCTTGACTGCAACATACATATTTATGCCTCCAATCGGATCAGGCGGGTGCTGCGCGGCATCGCCGCCACGCAGCCCGGACCGGCGAGAATGAGGTCGATCCCGCGGGGGAACGCCTGCCGGTTGGCCATCCACTGCTCGGTGAAATGCTGCGGCATCGGATCGGGCGCGAACGACGCCTGGCCCTTGATGCCGGGACCTTCGAGCATCAGCGGCCCACCTTCTGTGAGTGTGGTCACCTGCAGGATCACCGTCGTCGAGCGATCGGGAAACTCCTGGGTCCCGAGCGAGAATCCGTTCAGCGCCGAGAGCTTTTCGGGCGCCGCAACCAGCGCGAAGGCTGCTTCCGATTGATGCAGCGTGATCGGCGCGCCGGTATGAAACACGATCCAGTCGCGCACGGCCGGCGTCTTCGTCAGCGCCGGATCGAGCCAGACCGGCGTGTCGGCATCGGCGAGCGTTGCGATCAGCGCCGAGGCCGAGGCGGTCAGCGGCGCAGACGGCGCGGTAACCTGCGGCAGCGCATGGATCGAGCCAGGCCGCGCCATGGCGTCCATCAGCGTCCGGAAGACTGTCTGCGCCGCGCCAACCGGATCGGCGAACCCGCCTTCATATGCCGTGACCGTCTGGGTGGTGTGATCCATCAGTCTTCCCCCCGTACCATGGTGAAGAAATTGACCCGGGTCGCGGCGGTCTCTCCCCGCAGCTTCGCATCCGCCGCGGCGAGCCCTTGTTCGAGTGGTGCGACGATGTCCCGCTCGATCATCTCCGCATGATCGGGGTCCTGCGCCAGCGCATCGATGACCGCGACCAGTTGCGCCTTGCGCGTGTCACGACCGGCAACCATCGCATGGCCGACCTGCCCTGAACCGATCCGGACGGTGACACGAGTGGCCGAGACCTCGCCGGCATGGAACGGCTGACCGCTGCCGCCAATGCGTCCGCGCAGCGCCACAAGCCCGGATTCGGGTCCGCGCAAGAGTTCGACCGCCGGATCGAGCCCGGTCCGCTTCCAGCACGCCAGCAGCTCGCTTGCGGGCGCCTTGGCCAGCACCGACAGCAGCCGCTGCCGGCCCACGGTGTCCGCGTCGGCGGCTTTGGCCGCCCGGTCTTCCCCTAGATGTCCCGTACCCGTCATCAGGATCTCCTTATTTGTCTATTAGTCTAGACAACCATATCAATTACGATACACTTAAACCTGCCATATGACGAGCCTGTGACATCAGGAAGGAAAAGCCGCTTGGAAACGCTGGAAAGACGCACCGGAATAGCACTCTGGCGGCAGGTCGCCGACCAGATCCGCCAATCCGTCCTCACCGGACTGAGCCCGAACGAGCGGCTGCCGGCGGAAACCGAACTGGCGATGCGCTTCGGGGTCAACCGCCATACCGTGCGCGCGGCGATTGCAGCTTTGGAAAAGGAAGGCACCGTTCGCGCCGAACAGGGCCGCGGCACCTTTCTCAACGACCGCAAGCGCCTCACCTATCCCATCGGCCGCCGCACCCGCTTCTCCTCCGGGCTGGAGAACCAGGCCCAGACGCGAGCCGGCAAGCTGCTGTCGACCCAGACCCGACCGGCGCCACTGCGGGTCAGCCAGGCTTTGGGACTTCCGGCACAGACTGAAACTGTCGAGCTGTCGACCCTCTCCATGGCCGACAGCGTCCCCATCTCGGCGGCGACATCCTGGTTTGACGCCGCCAGGTTTGCGTCGATTGCCGGCCTTTACGCGGAGACCGGATCGATCACCGCGTCGCTCAGGCTACTTGGCGTCGAGGACTACACCCGCAAGACCACCGCTGTCGAAGCCCGCCATGCCTCCGCCGAAGACCTCGATCTGCTGGCGCTTTCGCCCGGCGCCATCGTGCTTGTGACCCGCTCGGTCGACATCGATCCGTCGGGGCTTCCTGTGCTTTATGGCGAGTCCCGCTTTGCCGCCGACCGGGTCGAACTGCTCATCGACACCGGCGCATCCGGGGCTGCTCCGGATGCAGGGTAAAAGTCTGCCCGTCACAGTGTCACAGGGACCGTCACAAAACTGAAAACGGAATCGTGTCTAAGCCTGCCAGCACGACGATTGCTCAAGGTGCAGGCGGGGCCCGTGACCAAACAATTCCGGACGATTTTCCTTTCCGACATCCATCTGGGGACGCCGGACTGTCAGGCAGACATCCTGATCGATTTCCTACGCGAACACGACGCGCCTGTGATCTATCTGGTCGGCGACATCATCGATTGCTGGCGGATGAAGCGGAAGGGCTTCTACTGGCCCCAATCCCACAATGACGTGGTCCAGAAGCTGCTGCGCAAGGCGCGCAAGGGCACCCGCATCATCTATGTGCCGGGCAACCACGACGAATTGCTGCGCGAATATCAGGGCGTGCATTTCGGCGGCATCGAGGTGCGCGAGCGCGATGTGTTCGAAACCGCCGACGGCAAGCGCCTGCTGGTCATTCACGGCGATGAATTCGACATGGTGGTGATGAACCACCGCTGGCTCGCCCATCTGGGCGACATGGCCTACGGCATGGCGATGTGGACCAACAAGTGGCACAACCGCTCGCGCAAGCTGCTCGGGCTTCGCTACTGGTCGTTCTCCCGCTGGGCCAAGCTGAAGGTCAAGAGCGCCGTCAACTTCATCTCCGACTTCGAGGAAGTGCTGGCCGAGGAAGCCCGCAAGCACGGCGCCGACGGCGTCATTTGCGGCCATATTCACCACGCCGCCAACGAAATGCGCGGCGGCATCCGCTATGTCAACACCGGCGACTGGGTGGAAAGCTGCACGGCCGTGGTCGAGCATGACGACGGCCGTCTCGAGATCATCGACTGGTCGCGCCGCATTTCCGAAAAGGCCGGGCAACTGACCAGGCCCAAGCCGGTCAAGCAATTGGCCGGCGCACAGGACCAGGCGGCATGAGCGCCACCCTTTCCCCTCTTCCCCGGAGTTCTGACCAATGACTATGATCGAAACCGCCGGCGTCGGCGCCCGCATTGACGGCGCCGTGGTGCGCACCCCCGCCCTGTCGGCGACGGGCATTCTCGAACGAGTGTTCTCGGCCGCCTTCCGCGGCCTGGTCTATCCACAGATCTGGGAGGATCCGCTGGTCGACATGGAGGCGCTGGCGCTGAAACCCACCGACACCATGGTGACCATCGCCTCGGGTTCCTGCAATGTGATGTCCTATCTGACGGCCAACCCGGCCGAGATCATCGCGGTGGACCTGTCGCCCGCCCATGTGGCGCTGGGCAAGCTCAAGCTGGCGGCGGCCACCCATCTGCCGGATCACACCTCGTTCTCAAACCTGTTCCGCCACGCCAATCTGAAATCCAACACGGCGCTCTACGAGCGCCACATCCGCCCCCATCTCGATGCGAAGACGCGAAAGTACTGGGACGGACGCGAGGCCAATGGCCGCCGCCGCATCAGCCGCTTCAGCCGCGGGTTCTACGGAACCGGCCTGCTTGGTCGGTTCATCTCGGCGGCCCACGTGATCAGCAAGATCTATGGCATCGATCCGCGCGAGCTCCTGCGCATGGACAGCGTCGAGAAGCAGCGCGAATTCTTCGACACCCGCGTGGCCCCGGTCTTCGACAGCCGCAGCTTCAAGGCGCTCACCTCCATGCGCGCCTCGCTGTTTGGTTTGGGCATTCCGCCCGCCCAGTACGAGGCGCTCGCCGGTGACGATGCCGATGGCATGATCGGCGCCCTGCGCAGCCGAACCGAGCGCCTCGCCTGCGGCTTCCCGCTCAAGGACAATTACTTCGCCTGGCAGGCCTTCGGCCGCGGCTACCAGCCCGGCGAGACTGCCAGCCTGCCGCCCTATCTCGAGGCCCGCCATTTCGAGACCGTGCGCCGCAATGCCCGCCGCGTCACCATCGTCAACGAGAGCATCACCGCCCTGCTTGCGGGAAGGCCCGCCGACTCGGTCGACGCCTTCGTGCTGCTTGATGCCCAGGACTGGATGACCGACCGGCAGCTGTCGGGCTTGTGGGCCGAGATTACCCGCACCGCAGCCCCCGGCGCGCGCGTCATCTACCGCACCGCCGCAGCCCCCTCGCCGCTTCCCGGCCGCGTCCCCGAAGGCATCCTCGACAAGTGGGACTATCGCCGTGAGCAGAGCCTGTCGCTTGGCGCCAGGGACCGCTCGGCGATCTATGGCGGCTTCCATCTGCACGTCAAACGCGACGCAGCCGCATGAGCGACGTTACCGCCAATGCCTCCGTGATGGACGGCATCTACCGCCACCAGCGCCACATCTATGATCTGACGCGGCGCTACTACCTGCTTGGCCGCAATGATCTGATCGCAGCGCTCGATCCACCCGCTGGCGGAACGGTGCTGGAAATCGGCTGCGGCACCGCACGCAACCTGATCCTGACGGCGGACCGTTACCGCGATGCCAAGCTCCACGGCATCGACATTTCAGCCGAGATGCTCAAATCGGCTGAGGCCACAGTGGCGAAGAACGACCTCTCCGGCCGCATCCGCCTGGCTCAGGGCGACGCCACCCGCTTCGATGCGGCCAAACTGTTCGGGGTCCCGCAGTTCGACCGGGTGTTCTTCTCCTACAGCCTGTCGATGATCCCCGGATGGGAAGCCGCCCTTCACCAGGCTATCGCGGCCACCGCGCCGGGCGGTCAGTTGCATGTGGTTGATTTCGGTCAACAGGCAGCCCTTCCGGGCTGGTTCCGGACGGGCCTCAAGGCCTGGCTCGCGCGGTTTCATGTCACCCCGCGAGCCAATCTCGGCGAAGCCATGGCGGCCATTGCCGCCGACCAACATGGCGAGCTGCGGTTTGCAACGATCTATCGCGATTACGCCCGGATCGGCTCCATCACCCTGCCTTGAAGGCAATTGGACTACCCGGCGCCACCGACATTGGTCTGGGCCACGGCCACAGTCTTAAGGATCGCGAAGCACGCAACGCCGGGCGCAAGCTCGAGGGCCAGGGCCGACCGCCGTGTAATCCGCGCCAGCAGCAGATCATCGCCCATTTGCAACTGGATGATCGCGCCAGGACCCTCGCCCAGCCGCACCGCTGTCACTGTCGCGGGCAGCACATTGAGCGCCGACAGGCCCTCGGGCCGGGTGCGCGACAGGATCACGTCCTGAGCCGGAATGCGGATAGTGAGCCTTGTCCCCACTGCCGCATCCACCCTGGGCAGGAACAAGGATCCAGCCGATGCCTCAAGCCGGGTCAGCCCGTCGTCCTCCTGCGCCGCCACCGTCGCGTGGAGCGACGCCCCGGCAGTGCGGATACCCAATGCATGCGCGCTGTCGGGATCGGACATCACATCGGTCGCGGGACCTGAGCGCACCACCCGTCCCGCCTCCACCAGCACCAGCGTGGTGGCGAGCCGCGCCACCTCGGCCATGGAGTGGCTGACATAGAGCACGGGGATCAGGGTCTCGTCGCGCAGACGTTCTAGATAGGGCAGGATCTCGGCCTTGCGCTCCTCGTCGAGCGCCGCCAGCGGCTCGTCCATCAGCAGAAGTTTCGGTCTGGCAAGCAGCGCCCGGCCAATCGCCACGCGCTGTTTTTCACCACCCGAGAGCCTGGCCGGACGGCGGTCCAGCAATGCGCCGATCCCGAGCATATCCACCACATGGTCAAAGCTTGCGCCGTCTTCACGTGGCGCGAACCAGCGGCCGTAGGTGAGGTTCTGCCGCACGCTCAGATGCGGAAACAGTCGGCCTTCCTGAAACACATAGCCCAGCCGCCGCCGATGCACCGGCATGAAGACATGGCTTTCTGAATCAAACAGCACCCGCCCGTCGAGCGCGAGATGCCCGGCGTCGGGTCTTAGCAGCCCGGCAACCGCATTGACGATCGAGGTCTTGCCCGAACCCGAGCGGCCGAACAGCGCGGTGACGCCCTTGGGCGCTTCGAATGCGGCATCGAGCGAAAAAACACCGAAACTGTGCGACAGGCGAACCGAGAGCGTCATGATCCCGCAATCCTTCGCGCCACCGACCTGCCGACCCATTCCGACAGGAACAGCGCCGTGAGCGCGATCGCAATGGCGATCAGCACCAGCTGCATCGCCTTGGCGTCGCCGCCCGGCACCTGCAGGAAACTGTAGATCGCCGACGGCAGGGTCTGGGTCTGGCCGGGAATGTTGGAAACGAAGGTGATGGTGGCGCCGAATTCGCCCATCGCCTTGGCGAATGCAAGGATAGCGCCTGCGATCACGCCGGGCAGGATCAGCGGCAATGTGACAGTCACGAACACCCATGCCCGCGATGCCCCGAGCGTCGACGCCGCCTGCTCCAGTCTCGGGTCCACCGCCTCGATCGCCAGGCGGATGGCGCGGACCATCAGCGGAAACGCCATCACGGCAGCCGCCAGCGCAGCCCCCGTCCAGCGGAAGGCAAACACCAGCCCGAAGGTCTGTTCCAGAAAGCCGCCAACCGGCCCCTTGCGGCCGAAGGTCAAGAGCAGCAGATAGCCTGTCACCACCGGCGGCAGGATCAGCGGGAGATGCACCAGGCCGTTGAGCGCCTGCTTGCCCCAGAATTCGTGGCGCGCCAGCACATAGGCAATGGCCACGCCGAAAGGAAGGCTGATCACCGTCGCCCAGAACGACACCTTCATCGACAGCGCCACCGCGCGCCACTCATCCGGCGAGAGGGCGGAGGTCAGGCCGTCCGGCAATCCATCCAGCATTGAGCTACTTCTTCAATATGGTGAAACCCTGACCCTCGACGGCCGCCCGAGCCTTAGCACCGGACAGATATGTCAGGAAAGCCTCGGCTTGCGGCTTTGTGGATTCAGCGATCACCGCTGCGGGATAGACGATGGGCGGATGGCTGTCGGCCGGAAATTCGCCGACAACGCTGACGCCCGGCTCGGCTGCAGCGTCGGTCGCGTAGACGATGCCCATCGGCGCCTCGCCCGTGGCGACCAGCGCTAAGGCCGCACGCACATTGTCGGCTTGTGCGACCTTGGGCGCGACGGCATCCCAGACCCCGAGGCTGGTGAGCGCCGCCTTGCCATAGACCCCCGCTGGCACCGCATCGACCGTCGCCATCGCCAGCCGGTTGTCGCCAAGCATGCCCGCAAGATCAAAGCCCGGCGCGATGTCGACTGCCGCCGCATCCGCGCCATGGGCCACCAGAACGATCGAATTGCCCAGAAGATCGACACGGGTTTCGGGCTTGATCAGGTTGCCCTCCTCAAGCGTGTCCATCCAGTTCACCGCCGCCGAGATGAACACATCGGCGGGCGCGCCTTCCTGGATCTGCTTGGCCAGCGCCGCACTGCCGGCATAGGAGACGACCGCCATGTGCCCGGTTTCCGCGTTCCAGGCGGTGACGACCTCGTCGAGCGCGGTCTTCATGCTGGCGGCGGCGAAGACGGTGATGTCTTCCGCCCTGGCCGCCGCGGGGAGGAGCAGCGCGGCTGTGACGCAAAGGGCGGCGGCAAGCGCAAGGCGGCGTGTCACGGCAAGCATCGGAGGTCTCCGGATTCGTTATGTTTAGCCAAACATATCCCTGTGTTTCCGGAGTCCGCAAGCGCTATTTCAATCGGCCTCATCCTTGAGCAACTTTGTAATGCCGGCGATCTCGTCCGCGCCCTGCGCCTGCGTGATCGTCTCCAGTTTGCGGTAGTGGGCGAGCACGGCCTCGCCGGCCTCCGTCAGCCATGCGCCGCCGCCGCTGGCGCCGCCGCGGCTGCTCTCGACCAGCGGCGTCTCGAAGGCGGCATTCATTTCCTCGACCAGCATCCAGGCCCGCTTGTAGCTCATCCTCATGCGCCGTCCGGCGGCCGAGATCGATCCGTCCGCGGCAATGCCCTGCAAGAGATCGGCCTTGCCAGGACCAAGCGTCAGGCCACTGTCAAAAGTCAGCTTCAGCCGAAGTTTCGGAGTGTTCACATCTGCCTCCAACCTTTCGGCAGACCATGACAGCATGCACCGAAGCAGGCAAGTCGTCCAACGGGTCTCCAAGGCAAAAACGACAAAGCCGGAGGCAGGTTTCCCTGGCCTCCGGCTCGCCGGGAGTCCGAGAATGGACTAGCTGAACATGTCGGCGGTGATCCCGTTGTACCAGCCGACGGATTCCTCGTAGTTGGCCTTGCGCAACGGTGCGTCCTCGCCAGTCTGGCTGACAAAGCCCTGGGTCGAGGCGATCTTGCCCTCGCCCGGCGCATATTGCGCGCCGACCTTGATGCTGTCGTCGGTCTCGATCAGGCTCCAGCAGGTGTTGGCATATTTGGCCGGAAACACCTTGGAATCGGTGAGATCGCCCCGGATGGTCATGGCGGCGACCTTGGCCTGGCTGTTGGCGGAGAAGGCTGATTTCGGCATGTCGCCGGCGATCGAGGCATCGCCGATGACGAAGACAGCCTCGTCGATGGTCGAGCGCATGCTCTCGGCCATTCGTCGATGGTCGAGCGCATGCTCTCGGCCATGATCGGGCAGAAGCCGCTGTCGTCGGTGAGCCCCGCCTCGGCGGCGATCGCGCCAGCCTTCTGCGCCGGAATGATGTTGAGAAGCGCGCCCTGGAAGGTGTCGAGGTCGGTTTCCACCGTCCCGGCATTGACGTCCACGCTGGCAATGCCGCCATGCACGTCCGGGCCGTACCATTCGATCATGCCGGGATAGTGCTTTTCCCAGCCTTCCTGGAACACGCCCTGCTTGGAGAAAGATCCCTTCGGATCAAGGATAATGACCTTCGAATCAGTGAGCCCCTTGGCTTTCAGCACATGCGCCATCATCGACGCCCGCTCGTAGGGTCCAGGCGGGCAGCGATAGGGGTTGGGCGGCGCCACCATGACGATCTGCTGGCCGTTCTCGATGGCGTCGAGCTTGGCCTTGAGAAGTTCGGTCTGCTTTCCTGCCTTCCAGGCGTGCGGCGCGATTTCGGCCATTTCCTCCGAATATCCCTCGACGGAATCCCATATCAGATCGATGCCTGGCGCGACCACGAGGCGGTCATAGGGAACCGTCGAACCATCCGCCATCGTCACCGTCTTGGCCGCGCGATCGACGCCCGTTGCCCGGCCGGTCACCTTGGTGATGCCGTAGCCCGATTGCAGCGCGTCGTAGCTGTGGGTGATCGATTCGAGGCTGCGGAAGCCACCGATATAGAGATTGGAGTAAAAGCAGGTGGTGTACGTCTCCGACTGGTCGATCAGCGTCACATCGATCGCGCCGTCGGAATCCTTGGCGATGTAGCGCGCTGCGGTTGCGCCGCCGGCGCCGCCGCCGATGACGACGACGCGGGGCTTGCCCTGGGCGCGCAGATAGGTTGGCAGCATGAGTGCAGCCGCACTCGCGCTGGCGAAAAGTCCGAATTGCCGTCTGGTCAGGCGTGTCATGGTATCCTCCCGGGTGCGGTTTGCAGTCTATTGCGGATCGAGTGAACTGAAATAGGCGGCCAGCGCCGCAATCTCGTCATTGGCAAGATTGGCGACGCGCAGCTTCATGACTTCATTGGAACGGACATTGGTCCGGTACTCGAACATCGACTTGACGAAATAGTCCTTTGGCAGCCCGACGATCGAGGGAATGCCGTCAGCATGACCGGTTGCCTGATGGCAGGTCACGCATTCTCCCGCCAGATACTCGCCATATTCGGGATCGCCGTCAATCTGCAGCACGATGTCGGCAAAGCTGCGCACCAGCCCATCAGCCGTTGCTTCACTGGTCACCGGATCTTCCGCAGGGGCCTGCTGGCTGGCGGTCTCGATCCACGAGACAAGGGCCGCGCGATCCTCGGCCTTCGGCATGCCGCGGAACGACATGCGGTTGCCCTTGATGAAATCGCGCGGTCTTTGAAGATACTCGTCCAGGGATTCGGCAGACCATACCAGGCCCGCCTCGCCCGCCGCGCGCATGCCGTCGGAATAGCGGAAATCCTCAAGGCTGCCGGCTGTGCGGCCAAACAGGCCGTCAAGATGCGGCCCGACCTTGTGCCTCGCGCCGGAGCCAATCTCATGGCAGGTGGCGCAGGGCTTGAACACCTCGTCGGTGGCTCCCGCCGGAGCGGAAAAACCCCATGACAGAGCCAGCACACTGACAACGAACAGTCCGCGCCTGCCGCCGACGCCACTGCGGTGTCCACCCCGTTCAGCCATTCAACCTCCCTGGCCCGGCGCCCTCCAGCACCCGGCCTTCAAGCACCCGTGTGTCAGTCTATACCGCCTCCGGTGCTCTCGTCACCTTCTCCATCCGGCGTCACGTCGAGAATCTGCGCGCGCGCGGTAATCTCCACCGGACCCGGCTTGCATTCGCTCATGCAGGGCTCCACGCCCTTGGCGTAATGCGGCTCGCTCGCCCTGTCGTCGGCAATGAAGTTGTCCTCATTGGGCAGGCGGATCGAGGTGAAGTTCTCGTTGGAAAGCTCGAACTCCTCCTCCGTGACAACATCGTTGAGATAGAGCAGATAGGCCGTCAGCGCATAGACATCATCATCCGAAAGCGACCTCGCATTGCCAAACGGCATGGCGCGGCGGACATAATCGAATACGGTCGACAGATACGGCCAGTAGGATCCGATGGTCTTTTCCGGTCGCTCCCGTGTGAGCGTATCCTGCCCTCCAGCCAGCACCGGCCAGCGCCCGGCGCCCTCGCCGAAATCGCCATGGCAGACCGCGCATTGCTCGGTGAAGATCGGTTCGCCTTCAGCCACGGTCCCCTTGCCCACGGGCAATCCCGTGCCATCAGGACGAATGTCGATATCCCAGGCCGCAATCTCCTCCGGCATGGCCACCCGGCCCAGACCGAAGGCGCCCGTGCTTGCTTCCACCGGCATGGCGGGATCCGGTTCGGAGGAAACTGCCGGCGTTGCTTCGGCGGTCTCCACCGGCGTCGCGTCTGCGGGTTCCTCCACAACCGGAGCGCTCGCGGCCTGATCCTCGGAGAAGGTTCTCAGGTAAGCGAGCACATTGGCGATCTCGTCGTCCTTCTTGAGGCCTGCAAAGGCCATCTTGGTGCCCTTGATCATGCCCTTGGGATTGGCGAGGTATTCAGTCAGGGTCGCGTCGTCCCAGACCAGCCCGCCTTCGCCCGCAGCGATCATGGGATTGGAATATTTGTATCCCTCTGCAGTTCCGGCAATGCGGCCGAACGTGTTGTTGAGCTCGGGCCCGACCTTGTGCTTGGCCCCGTCCCCCACCGCATGGCAGGCAGAGCATTTCTTGAACACCTTCTCGCCGGCGGCGGCATCACCCTCCGCCCAGGAAGGCGTGCTCAGCAGGGTCAACCCGAGGACGGCCAACGCCGCAGACTTAGGAAACTTCAACATTTTCAACCACCCCGTCATTGTTGACGTGCCATGTCTGGATGCCATTGTTGTGATAGATCGAGTTTTCGCCACGCGCTGCGCGCAGCTCGTTCTTGGTCGGCTGGACCAGACCCTGATCATCCACGGCGCGCGACTGCAGCAGCAGTTCCGACCCGTCCCAGTTGATGTCCAGATAGAACCGGTGCAGCGCCTTGGGCAGGCTCGGCCCGTCTATGCGCGCCGGCTGCCAGGTGCGACCGCCGTCAATCGTCACGTCGACGCGGCTGATTGTGCCGCCTCCGGACCAGGCGAGGCCCGAAATCACCAGCGGTCCCTTGCCATGGGTCACCGGGGCCTGCGGGCTGGGATTGGTGATGACCGATTTGACCTCCATCATGAAGGTGTGACGGCGCGCCTTTCCATTGGCCAGCAGATCGGTGTATTTCGAGGTTTCCTCGCGCTGGGCCCAGGGCGCGTCACCCACTTCCAGCCGCCGCAGCCACTTGACCCACATGTTGCCCTCCCAGCCGGGAACGCAAAGCCTCAGCGGATAGCCCTGCTCGGGACGCAGCGCCTCGCCATTCATCTTGAAGGCAACGAGGCAATCGTCAAGCGCCTTTTCCATCGGTATCGACCGGGTCATCGCCGCCGAATCGGCGCCTTCGGCCAGCAGCCACTTGCCGGTTGTCTTGACGCCGGCTTCTTCCAGGAGATAGCGCAGCGGCACCCCGGTATAGACCACGCAGTGAATCATGCCGTGGGTGAACTGGCAGCCATTGAGCTGCGAGCCCCTCCATTCCATGCCGCCATTGGCGGCGCATTCGAGGAAATAGACCCGGTTTTCGCGCGGGAACCGCTTCAGGTCTTCCATGGTGAAGACCAGCGGCGTGTCGACCAGGCCATGGATCATCAGCCGGTGATCGGCGGGATTGATCACGGCCGTGCCGCCGTGGTGCCGCTCGAAGCAAAGACCGTTTGGCGTGATGATGCCGTCGAGTTCGTGCAGCGGCGTGAAATTGATCGACGAAACGGGATCGGCCGTCAGCCACGGCACGTCGCGGCGCACCACATGCGCCTCGAACTCCGAGGGAGTGCCATAGGGCGCAACGTCAACACCGTCGCCGAGATAGCGGTTCCAGTCCTGGATCTCGGTGATCAGCGGATCGCCGGCCGCCCGGGCGGCGCCTGCGCTGGCGGCAACGGCCGCGCCGCCGAGCAGCCCGGTCTTCAGGAAACTGCGCCGTGAGGCCTTTTGTTCGGTCCCTTTGGACCCGGTGTCATCTACCATGAGATCCTCCCGTGGCGCTTGTCCAGCATCTGCATATCTGTCTCCGTCGTCATCTCGAGGGCGCTTCGGCCCGCGTAGTCAATCTCGTCCAAGGCTCACAGGATCACCCGGACCGCTGCGGCGTCCGGATCGAGTGAAACCACTGATTTCTTCGTGATGTAGTCTTCCATGAGGTCGTAGATCGCAGGTCCCTCGACCCCTTCATTGACCGAGGCCCAGCCGCCGACCGTGTAGGTCTTGTCGGCTTCCATCAGCGCGCCGCTGCCGGTCAAACGCATGTCCGAGATCCGGCTGCCCATCTCGCCTTCAGGCGTGCAGGCATAGGTGAATCCGCCGACCCGGACCATGTCGCCGCCCTGCTGCAGGAATGGATCCTTGTTGAACAGGTTGTCGCAGACATCTTCCATGATGTCCTTGAGCTGCGCGCCGGTGAACTCGAGCCGGTAGACCGCCGGATAGCTCATCGAGGTTTCGGTGTAGAGATCGTCGATGGTGATGTCGGCGCCCGGAAGCAGCGTCGTGCCCCAGCGGAAACCCGGCGACAGCGCAATCTGGGTGTCGCGTTCTTCCATGATGCCCTGGCAGATCAGATCATCCCATGTGCCGTTGAAATTGCCGCGGCGGTAGAGCAGCGTGTCGGTGCGTCCGATGACCCGTTGCGTCTCGGCTTCATAAGGCGCGCGGACCTCGGCGATCTTGGCCGCCATTTCCGGATCGGGCGTGATCACGTCGGAAAACACCGGGATCAGGGTCGAGCTGTAGCCCGCAACCTTGCCGTCCTTGATGTCGAGATCTATGCGGCCGAGATACTTACCGTGGGAACCCGACGACATCAGCAGCGTGCCCTCGACTTCCAGCGCCACCGGCGTTGCATCATGGGTATGGCCGGTGACGATCACATCGAGCCCGCTCACCACGCCGGCCAGCTTGCGGTCGACGTCAAAGCCATTGTGCGACAGCAGAACCACCACTTCGGCGCCTTCGGCGCGGGCCGCATCGACATTGGCCTGCAGCACCTCGGGGCGAATGCCGAACGACCATTTCGGGAACATCCAGCTCGGATTGGCGATCGGCGTGTAGGGCATGGCCTGACCGATGACCGCCACCTTGACGCCGCCGCGTTCAAAATAGGCGGTGTGCTCGAAGGCCGGCTCGTCCCATTCCGCATCAAAGATGTTGGACGCCAGGAACGGGTAGCCCATGGCATCGACCAGTTCCAGAAAGCGGTCCTGGCCAAGCGTGAACTCCCAGTGCCCGGTCATGGCATCCGGCTTGAGCAGCTTCATGCACTCGACCATGTCCATGCCATTGGTCTTGAGAGCGGTGTAGGAGCCCTGCCAGGTATCGCCGCCATCGAGAAACAGCACCTTGTCGTCGCCGCGCTCGGCCCGGATCGCCTTGACCAGCGTTGCTGTGCGATCGAGCCCGCCGAGCTTGCCGTAGGTCCGGGCCAGGTCGACATAATCGACCATGGTATGGGCATAGGCCAGTGGACTGCCCTTCTCGATGTCGAAATAGGCAAGGAACTCTTCAGCCACCAGATGGGGGGGAACACCTGCATAGGCGCCGACACCGATATTGGTGTCCGGCGGACGGAAGAACACCGGCTTGAGCTGGGCATGGCAATCGGTGAAATGCAGCAGCGTGACCTGGCCCTTGGAATCAAACTTGAGCAGGTCATCCTGGGTGAGTTTTTGCTGCGCCAGCGCCCGGATCGGATTGGCACCCAATCCGGCGGCGCCGAGGACGAACCCGGCATTGAGGGCGTATTGCAGAAAATCGCGTCTGGTGTGCATCCTGGTCTCCATGCGGTGAAAAATGGACAAAGGGCCCCGTTCCGGCTTCCACCAGATTCCAATTCCGCTGCTTTTTCAACTCGTTAACACTACGCCATCAAAACCGGGGTCGGCTTGACGAAGCGCCTGTGCGCCCTCTCATATTGCGACGGCGGCCCGGGCGGCGGGCTGGCCGTGGTGCCGGAGGCGCCAGGGCGCCTCCGGCAAGTTCAGGACTACTGGCGAACCGACGGGGTCTCGACCGAAAGGCCGGTGCCGCGCCATGTCACATAGGTTTCAAGCGCCATCAGCTCATCCGAAAACGCCTTCGGCTGTTCGGCGCGCGTATCGCGGATACATCCACGGAACCGCTGATGCAGTGACGTCAAGCCGCTCTTGAGCCGGTAGGTCGGAAAGCCGTTGACCTGGCCCTGGCTCAAATGGTCGGCGCGGATCATCTTGCCCATCGCCACTTCGTGACAACTGGCGCAGGCAAGGTTCAACTGACCCGTGCGGGTGTAGTAGACATCCTTGCCCTTCTCCCACCACGACTGCATCTCACCCTCGGACAGGTCGATCTCCACCGGCATGCCCAGTGACTGGTGCTTGATATAGGTGGTCAACTCCTGCTGACCGCCCTTGTTGAACGCCAGCGGTTCCGCGCCCATCTCCTCGGTCAGGCACTTGTTGATCTGCAGTTCGACATTGATCGGCTTTTGCGACTCCGCATCCCATTTCGGGAACTTCGCGCCAACACCCTTCATGCTCACGGCAGCGTCGTCATGGCAGGTCGCGCAGGACTTGCCTTCAGTGCCCATAACCGTGTTCCACATGGCCTCGCCGTCCTCGACCGCGATCATCCCCGGGTTCTCGAAGCTGTCGCGCGACAGGTCACGGGTCTCGCTCTCGCGGAACAGCCAGCCCGAAAGCACCTCGTCAAAGGGGTGGCCTTCAGGCGCCGCGGTCCGCGTCACAATCGGCACGCCGTCGATTTCAAGTGTGTCATCCACGGGATCGGCCAGAACCGGCCCCGTCCCCGAATATGCCATTGCCATCATGACACCGGCCATCAAAAGTCTTTTCATGACAGTCTCCGTCCTCCCGGGATGTCCCGTGCGTAAGCCTCCTGACGCGCGGGATCCCTCCAAAGTTATTTGACTTCGATCGGCGCCTCGGCTTCGTAGACCGATCCGTCGTCATCGACCCAGGTGAACTTGAAGGTTCCGCTGGCAGGGACTTTTGCGTTGAATTCGAAGTAGGGATTGGCGGAGATCGCCGGATCCAGATCGCACTCAAACACCGTCTGCCCTTCGAAAGCGCAGCTGAACTTGTTGATGATCTGACGCGGAATGGGGTTGCCATCCTTGTCCTTGCGCTGACCCGATTCCATCTCGTGGCTGATCAGTGTCTTGATGGTGATCACCTCGCCGGCCGAAGCCGTCTTGGGGACCTTGATGCGTGGTTTTGATGCCATTGTCGTAAATCCTGTCCTGGCTCAGCCGCCGCAGCCGCCGATGGTTACCTTGACTTCTTTCCTGTCGATGAAGAACGAGCCATCTTTCATCTTCGCGACAGCAACCACGTTCTGGGTCTTGGCAAGCCGCATGCGGGTTGTCGCCAGCGCCGCGCCGCTCATCGCGGTGAAATGGAAGGTGGCAACGGCAGGATTGGGGTTGCCGTCAGCGAAGAGAATGACCGACTCCACCAGGTCATCGCCCTCCATGGCGCTTTCCACACTCACCGAAACCGGCACCGTGTTGCCATTTTCTGCAATTTCAGGCGCGGTCAGCGTGATCTTGCCTTCGCCCGGAGCGACGCCGCCGGTGAAATCCATGATCGCCTTGTCCGTATCCTCAACCGAAGCAAGCGCCGGCGAAATCCGGCCCCCGGCAACCGCGAATGCCGCGGCGCCCATCGTCAGTCCTAAGACATGTCGTCTAGTCAGTTTCATAGGTTTCGAGCTCCTTTGCTCCAGTTATTCCTTGAGTGTGCCCAGATAGGCCACGACATCCTCGACCTGCTGTGCGGTCAGGATGGTCTTGCCCGCAAACGCCTCAACCACACCCTGCCCGACATCGAGCGAGTAGAAGCCGGGCATGATCGTCTCGTCCGTGAAGACGTGCTTTGAATTGACCACAATGGCCCTAAGCATCGGCTCTTCCCAACGCGACGCGACGCCATCGAGCGCCGGACCGACATTGCCGTGGAAAAGTTCTTTTGCCATGTCCGGATTGGCATGGCACGCCAGACAATTGCCGTCCTTGCGGCTCTTGAAGGCCTCGGCGCCAGATGCAGGATCACCCGCCACACCGGTCAGGGACGCGGTGACGCCTTCATCTGTGAATTCCACGGTTTCGGGTGCGGTCTCGCTGGCCATGGCCAGAGTCGAGAGCATCATCGCCGCAGTGGCCCCCGGAATAAACTTCATTCGCCTCATCATTTGGCGCTCCCTCCTCCATTGCCCGGAAACAGACGTCCCGGATCTTCTCCGATTCAAAGGATAATCATACTTCGCCGCACAATCAATGCAAAAATATGATTTCTTGAATGTATCTTTCGCCCGAAGTCATTCGGCGTCAAGCCGACCCTCGGCCCGCAGCTCGTTTATAATGCGCGCATGGTACTTCTGGAAGTGCTCTTCGCCCTCATAGCCCTTTTCCGATACCCATTTGAACATATTGAGAAAAGTCCACTTGCCGAAAGCGCCCGGCATGGTCGCGACCGCGGCTTCGGCCGCCGTCATGCCCTCAGGAACCTCCTCGGGCAGAAACATCAGCGTCGGGGTGAAGACATATCCCCACTTGCGCGCCGCCGTCTTTTCGGTCAGCACCTCGCCATCGAGATCGGTGACTTCCTCGTCGCCGAACATGTTGTACTGGACCACCTTGAAGTTGGCCTTGATGAAGTCCGCCACTTCCGGATCCGACAGGATCTTCTCGTGCATCTGGGCGCAATAGATGCAGCCGCGCTGCTCGAAGATCATCACCAGCCGCTTGCCCTCATCCTTCGCCGCCTCGATGTCCTCGGCGACATCACGGAAGGTGAGCGAGAACCACTCTTCCTTGTGCAGGCCATCCTCGCCGATCTCCGATGACCAGGCCTGGGCCGACAGCGCCGCAACAGCGGCAATCGTCAAAAACGCGCGTCTGAACATGACATCTCTCCTAACCGATGGTTGCGAATGCGGGAAACATCTCAAGCATCCATTGCGCGATCCGCGACATCTGACCGGTCATGAACAGGATCCCGGTGATGACGAGAAGTACGCCCATGGCTTTTTCGATCACAGCCATATGTTTCTTGATTCGGGTCGAAAACCGGATGAATCGGCTGGCAAACAGCCCGGCCACGACAAAAGGGATCCCGATGCCCAGCGCATAGAGGCCGAGCAGCAGCGCGCCCTGCCCCGCGCTTTCCTTGGCCGCGGCCATGAACAGGATCGCCGCCAGGATCGGCCCGACGCAGGGCGTCCAGCCGAAGGCAAAGGCCAGCCCCATGATATAGGCGCCAACCATGCCCGCGGGCTTGCGCTCGACCGTCACCCGGGCCTCGCGGTACAGAAGCGCAAACTTGAACACGCCGAGGAAGTGCAATCCCATCAGCAGAATCAACACGCCGGCGATGATCGAAAGCACGTCGAAATAGCGCGCCAGCGATTGACCGATCAGGCTGGCGGTGGCGCCGAGCGCGATAAACACGGTGCTGAAGCCTAGCACGAAGGCGACCGAGGCGAGCGCGATGCGGCGCGACGCCACATTGTCAGCCTCGGCATTCTTGACTTCGTTGAAGCTCATGCCCGCCAGATAGGCGAGATAGGGCGGAACGATCGGCAACACGCAGGGCGAGAAGAATGACAGCAATCCGGCCAGAAAGGCCGCTCCATACCCGACATCTATCATTGGCGTCTTCCCTCCCCCGAAGCACCCCCGGCTCTCAAGAACCGAAAAAGGCTGCTACAGCACCCTGGTTCAAATCGTCCACGGTTCACCCATGACGCGGCTTGAACGCAACATGCATGAATCGCAACTGGCCTCCTCATGGCCTATCGCCGACCGGAATGCGATTGCAAGATATGCAAAACACAATATATATTGCAAACACTATTTTCCGGGAACTGGATCAGCCTCATGACATCACCTCTCGCGGCTGCGCTTTCCTTCCTGCTGCTGCTGGCCACGCCGGCATTCGCGGCAGAGATGGTCATGTTCGAACAACCCGGCTGCGCCTGGTGCAAGCGGTTCAACGAGGAAGTGGCGCCCGCCTGGCCGAACACCGAGCAGGGCCGGCGCGCGCCCTTGCGGCGGGTCAACATTCGCGAGCCGCTGCCCGCTGATCTCGCCGAAATCCCGGTCGAGCGGTTCACCCCGACCTTTGTCCTGATCGATGACGGCCGGGAAATCGCGCGCTTGCGCGGCTATCCCGGCGATCAGTTCTTCTGGGCGCTCGTCGATGAAATGCTGGCAAAGCTGGAGCCATGACAACGCAACTGACGCCGGACCGGGATTTCTCCGGTCAGAACATCGACGTGCTGGCCGGACAGGCGCGCAAGGCAAGCGACATTCTCAAGGCCCTGTCGCACGAGACCCGGCTCCTCATTCTCTGGCTGTTGTCGGAGAACGAGAAATCCGTTTCCGAGCTCGAGGAACTGCTGGCCTTGCCGCAGGCAGCCGTCTCCCAGCAACTCGCCCGGCTGCGGCTTGATCGCATGGTCAGCACGCGCCGCGACGGGCGGATGATCCACTATTCGATTTCCAATTCGGAAGTGTCGGCCATCGTCGCCTCGCTCCACGATCTGCTGTGCCATCCGGACGCCGGGAAGCGCTGAACCGGACACATAGCTTGCATTGAATACTGCCGGTCCCTAAGCTTCACGAAAGCGGCCGGGAGGGATGCCGGCCGAGGGGAGGAAACGGTCATCATGTTTGATTCGGGGTGGATGCTTGCGCTGTCGGGCTGTCTGGTCGGCGCGATTGTCGGTTTTGCCGCGCGGAAAAGCCATTTCTGCACGATGGCGGCGCTGGAGCGCCATTGGTATGCGGGCGACGACCGGCCACTCAGGGCCTGGGCGCTGGCTGCGTTCACGGCGCTGATTGCCACGCAACTGCTCGGCGCCGCGGGCCTGACCGGGATTGAGCAATCCTTCTATCTGACCGAGCCGCTGTCGCTCGCCGGCGCGATTGTCGGCGGACTGATGTTCGGCTTCGGCATGGCGCTGGTCGGCACCTGCGGCTTCGGCGCGCTGGTCCGGCTCGGCGGCGGCAATCTGCGTGCGCTGGTGGTGCTGACGGGCCTCGGGCTTGCGGCCCTTGCCGCCCAGCGCGGCGTCACCGCCCATATCCGCGCAGTCCTGTTCGATCCGTGGTCCATCGACCTGTCCGGATTTGGCGGACAATCGGCAGGCGCGCTGATCTCGCGCGCCACCGGTTTGAACGCGACGCTGCCACTGGCGCTGATCATAGGCGCGTCAGGATTGTGGTGGGTGTTCAAATCGGCGAGTTTCCGCGCCGACCGCAACCGTGTGATCGCCGGCGTGGTCATCGGCCTGTGCATCGCCGCGGGCTGGGCGATCACCAGCCTGTTTGCGGCCCAGGCGCTTTACCCGGTCCAGGTCGAGGCCGGCTCCTTCGTCATGCCCGTGGGCGAGACCATCCTGCAGATCATCACCGTCACCGGCGAATTGCCCGACTACGGCATCGGCATCGTCATCGGCGTGTTCCTCGGTGCGGCGGTCTCCGCGTTCCGCTCCCACGACATGCGCTGGGAAGCCTGCGACGACGCCCGCGAGTTGAGCCGCCATTTGCTCGGAGCCTTCCTGATGGGAACCGGCGGCGTCTTTGCGCTCGGCTGCACCATCGGCCAGGGCGTCAGCGCCTTTTCGGTGATGGCGATCTCAGCCCCGATCGTGATGATCTCGATCGCCGCCGGCGCACGCATGGGCCTCGGCCTGCTGGTCGAAGGCAACGCCTTGAGCTTCCTCGCCGACTGGCGGGCGCCAAAAGCTCAGCCGGAAGCCACGAAACGGTAAGCCGTCCCGTCGCGCTCCACCCGGCCCTCGCCGGGGCTGGGCAGATGGTAGGCGGTCAGCGCCGCCTTGTCAGCGACGAGCCTATCAAGCAGCTTGAGCCGCGTGGCGACGCCCATATCCGGGTCCTGGTCCGAGCCGCTGGGCCAGGCAGGATGCTGGAACGACACAGCGAAATGCGTCAGCGCGTCGCCAGCCACCAGCACCGGTTCTGATCCGCCATGCAGCAGGAACGCCATGTGCCCCGGCGTATGTCCGGCGGTGTCGACGGCCTCCACCCCCGGCAGCACCTCGGCGCCGGGTTCGAACAGGTTGATCATGTCTTCGAGATGGGCAAGCCGGTTCTGCGCGCCGACGGCGAATGTCTTGCGTTCCTCGGGCATGGCGTCAACCGTGCCCGGATCTCGCCAGAACTCCCATTCCGCACGGCCCATGTGGAAGCTCGCATTGGAAAACAGCACCTCGTCAAAATCATCCACCAGCCCCCAGAGATGGTCGGGATGGCAATGGGTGAAGACCACGTCGGTGACATCGGCCGGATCCAGGCCGGCCTCCGCCATATTGTCGAGAAGCCTGCCTGCCGACGGCATGAAATTGGGGCCTGATCCCACATCGAACATGATCAGCCTGTCGGCTGATTTCAGGAAAGGCACATTGCATTCAGGCGTCAATGTGTCTGTCGGTTGCCCGTTCTCCGTAAGCAGCGCCACAAGCTCGTCCATCGGCACATCCGGATAGGAAAAATCCAGCGGCAACACCAGATTGCCGTCGCTGACGGTGGTCAGGACCGCATCGCCGACCCCGAGGGCGCGGGCCGGTCTCAGCCCCACCGGCAACAGCAATGCACCTGCCGCAGCCACGCTGGTCCGCAGCAAGTTGCGTCTCGTCAGATCAAGCGATGTCATTATTTTCCTCCACATAGATTTATTTGAATATTTGCCTTTGTCTTGACTGAGGTCAATGCCTGTTCCCGCAATCGGGATATTTTGAGACAAAAGGACATGGTTCGATGGAACTTGAGCTGCTTGCCGACCGGTTCGGCGACAAATGGATGCTTTTGATCGGCGGCGCGGTGATCGGCGCCCTGTTCGGCGCCTTTGCCCAGCAAAGCCGATTCTGCCTGCGTGCGGCAGCCATCGAGTTTTCCCGCGGTCAGGTTGGCGGCAAGATGGCGGTCTGGCTTATCGTCTTTTCCACCGCGATCGCCGGAACCATGCTGCTCGCCACGTTCGATCTGTTCGCCGCCACCGAAACCCGCCAGCTGGCCTCCCCACAGAGCCTTTCCGGCGCTGCCCTTGGCGGGTTGATGTTCGGCGCCGGCATGATTCTGGCGCGCGGCTGCTCGTCCCGGCTGCTGGTGCTGTCGGCCACCGGAAACCTGCGCGCCCTGCTCTCGGGCCTGGTCTTCGCGGTCGTGGCGCAAGCCAGCCTGCATGGATTTCTCTCGCCGCTGCGCGAAGCCCTGGCAACGCCACTGACGACGCTGTCGATCGGATCGAATGACCTCCTGGTCCTGTCCGGCATCTCCGAAACGACCGCCTTCACCCTGGTGCTTGCAGGCCTCGTGGCAAGCCTTTGGCTGGCGATGTGGCGCAGGATCGGCATCTGGAAGACGCTTGCCTCCTTCCTGGTGGGGGCCTGCATTCCGCTCGCCTGGTGGTTCACCAAATCCATGACCGGGATCGCCTTCGAGCCCGTGACGATCGAATCCTTGAGTTTCACCGGCCCCTCGGCGGACACGCTGATGCTGTTTCTGTCGCAGCCCGGATCGATGATCGATTTCGATGTGGGCCTCGTTCCCGGCGTCTTCCTCGGCGCCTTCCTGGCGGCCCTCGTGACGGGTGAACTCGAACTCCAGGGGTTTGAGGGTGGTGGTTCGATGCGGCGCTATCTGGCGGGCGCCGCCCTGATGGGCTTCGGGGGCATGCTGGCCGGCGGCTGCGCCGTCGGCGCCGGCGTCACCGGTGCGAGCATTTTCGCGCTCACCGCCTGGGTCACCCTGTTCTCGATCTGGATCGCGGCATCGGCCACCGATTGGCTGGTCGACCGCAAGCTGCCCGAACGGCAGTCAGGCGCCGTGCTCCCGGCCCAACAGGTCCAGCCCGTCCATATCCGCACCACGGAATGAGCAAGGCCGCCAGGCCGGTCGCGCTCTCCGTACATCCGGGAGTGAACGCGACCCTGCCTGGCAGCCCTGAACCCTGCGCCCTTTGCGGGCGTCGTTATTGATCCCCTCTGGATCTGTCCTCATCAATGCAGGAAGCGTGCCAGCCTGGAGATATCCTGAAAGCAAAGGGGTTTAGGGAGGTTCCGGCAGGATTCGGCACCCGGATGCATGCTCGATAGGCACGGGCCGCATCAGAGCATAACCATCGCCCAATTCCTGGGCAGATGCCACGGCACGCGCTTTGGATCAGCTCAGAACCGGCGGGACATTTGACCGGGCGGCTCGGTGCTTTTAGCTTAGGGTCCTACACAGGGCTGGTTGTTTTGTGACGCAGCCTTGATCGACATATTCATGGTGAAAGGTATTTGAAGTGAGACAAGGATTTTGTGTCTTGATGATGGCTGCCCTTGCTGGCGCGCCGACCGCCGCGTTCGCTGACGGCTACGGCTTCATGACGCCGTCGGGAAACATCTACTGCAACGGCGCGATAGACGGCGGCGGATACATTTCCTGCACGATCATTACACGCAACGGCGGACCCGCCACGCCGAAACCCGGTTCATGTTCCGACGTCTGGGGCCACGAATTCGATCTGGGAAGCACGGGTCCGGCAAAGATGGTCTGCGGCCAGGCGCCGGAACGGGTCGACTACAGTGACATCGCGGACTACGGCCTGACGGGTGAATTCGGGTCCATCACCTGCACGTCCGAACGGACCGGCCTGACCTGCCGCAACCAAAGCGGACACGGGTTCTTTCTGTCCAGGGCAAGACAGAGCGTTTTCTGACGCACAAGCCTTGTCATCAGGCTGAAGTCGTCCGGGCGCTGAGCTGATCCACCCTCTGACGGCCGCAAGGCCGGCGCTCGCCCGTCCCGACGAATCCGGGGCTCACACGGAAACCGCTTCGCGCAGCCTGTCCTTGGTCAGGCTCTTGCGGTCGCCAGCCATCTTCACCTCGCCGCGCTCGATCACGCAGAACCGGTCCGCCAGCCCGTAGGCAAATTCGAAATACTGCTCCACCAGCACGATGGCCATCTTGCCCTCGTCGCGCAACAGCGCGATGACGCGGTCGATCTGCTGGATGATGTTGGGCTGGATGCCTTCGGTCGGCTCGTCGAGCAGCAGAAGCTTCGGCCGGGTGATCAGCGCGCGCGCGATCGAAAGCTGCTGCTGCTGGCCGCCAGACAGATCGCCGCCGCGGCGGTTGCGCATGTCCTTGAGCACCGGAAACAGCTCGTAGATATGGTCCGGGATCCGGTGCTCGCTGCGCGGCAGACAGGCAAATCCGGTCTCCAGATTCTCGGTCACCGTCAAGAGCGGAAAGATATCCCGGCCCTGCGGCACATAGCCGACGCCCCTGGCGGCCAGCTGATGCGCCGGGATCCTGCCGATCGCCTGCCCGTCGAGATGATAGTCGCCACCAGAGCGGTGATGCACCCCGGAGATCGCCTTGAGCAGGCTGGTCTTGCCCACGCCATTGGTGCCCATCACGCAGGTCACCTGCCCGACATCGGCTTTCAGCGAAATGCCCTTGAGGATCTGTGACTGGCCGTAATGCAGCGTCAGGTTTTGGATATCGAGCATGCTCTAGCGCCCCAGATAGACATCAATGACCTCGGAATTGGCGGTGACATGGTCGAGAGACCCCTCCGCCAGCACTGAGCCCTCGTGCAGCACCGTCACCTTGCAGTCGAGCCGGCGGACGAATTCCATGTCGTGCTCGACGACCACCACCGCCCGGGTTTCCGCCGCCCGGCGCAGCAGGTCGGTGGTGTGCTCGCGCTCGCCCAGCGTCATGCCGGCGGCAGGCTCGTCGACCAGCAGCAATTTGGGTTCCTGCGCCAGCAGCATGCCGATCTCGAGCCATTGCTTCTGGCCGTGCGAGAGTTCGCCCGCTGTTCGGTCAAGCTCACCCGAAAGGCCGATCTCCGCAGCAAGCGCCTGCACCCGGTCGGCGTCCTCGCTGGATGCCCGGTATCCCAGCACCGCGAACGGCAGCCGGTCATTGCTCAGCGCCATCATCAGATTGTCGCGCACGCTTTGCGCCTCAAACACGGTCGGGCGCTGGAACTTGCGGCCGACGCCGGCGCGCGCGATCTGGCTCTCCGACAGGCGCAAGAGGTCGAGCTGCGGCTCGCCAAATCGCACCCTCCCCTCGTCGGGCCGGGTCTTGCCGGTGACGATGTCCATGAAGGTGGTCTTGCCGGCGCCATTGGGTCCGATGATGGCGCGCAATTCCTGTTCGCCGATCTCGAACGACAAGTTGTTGATCGCCTTGAACCCGTCAAAGGACACCGAGATCGAGGTGACTTCCAGAAGTGAACTCACGCCGCATCCTTTCTGACCAGCCGGTCAAACAGCCCGCCGATGCCCTTGGGCATGTACAGCGTCACCAGCACGAAGCCGAGGCCCAGAAGCACCTGCCACCAGTCGACCCAGTCGACGGTGTAAAATCCCAGCGGAATGCTCGGCGCCTGCCCGCCGGTGAACCAGGACGACAGCAGCGACACGCTGGCAGCCCCGATCACCGCGCCATAGAGCCGCCCGCGCCCGCCGATCGCGACCCAGACGGCGAGATAGATCGAGGCGATGGGCGCGATTTCCGCCGGGTTGATGATGCCCGCCTGCGGATAGTAGAGCGCGCCGGCGATCGCCGCGATCACGGCCGTGAGCGTGAACACCACCAGCTTGTAGGCTTCCACAGGATAGCCCATGAAGCGGATGCGGGTCTCGTCGTCGCGAATGGCCCGGACGACATTGCCGAACTTGCCCGAGACCACCCAGGCGGCGAGCAGATAGCCCAGGCCCAGTGCCAGCGCGGAGGCCAGGAAAAACCAGACGGAGACCACAGATTGCGGCACATCGGTAAGCCCGGGAATGTTCTGCAGTCCCGACAGGCCGTTGTTGCCGCGCAGGCCGCTGTCGTTCTGGAACAGGTAGAGCGACAGCGCCAGCGTCATCGCCTGGGTCAGGATCGACAGATACACGCCGGTCACGCGGCTGCGGAACGCGAGCCAGCCGAACACCAGTGCCAGCAGTCCCGGAACCAGCACCACCAGCGCCAGCTGGGCGAAGAGACTGTCGGCGAAATACCAGATGATGGGAATTTCCGAACCGCCGACCACGCCGAAGATCTGCGAGCCTATCCCCTCGCGGATCTCCTCCGCGCTGGCCGGCAGTTCGCCGCCGGCAAGCGAGGCAATGACGATGTCCTTGGTCCGCTCATACATCAGCCACATGCCGATCATGTAGCCGCCAAGACCGAAGAAGGCGAAATGGCCCAGCGACAGGATCCCGCAATAGCCCCAGACCAGGTCCATGGCGATGGCGATCAGGCACAGGCACAGGGTCATTCCGAGAACCTTGACATAGCTGGTCGACACCAGTCCCAGGCCGAGACCCTCGGACATGACCGTGATCGCGATGGTGAAGACCGCGAGAAGCGAGATGAAGACCAGCACCGACGGCTGCCGCGCGAACAGGGAATGCTGCATGGTCTAGTCCCCCGCCGCCCGGCCCTTGAGCGCGATGATGCCCTTGGGTCTGAACTGGATGAAAATGATGATGAAGATGATCATGTAGGTCTGCGCGGCGAGCGTGTTGGAGGGATTGAAGAACTCGATCACCTTCTGCAGCGAGCCGATCATGCCGGCGCCGGCGAGAGTCCCCCAGATATTGCCGACGCCGCCCACGACCACGGTCATGAAGCTTTGCACGATATAGCCCGAGCCAAGTTCCGAGGTCACCTTGGCGAACAGCCCGATGGCGACGCCGGCAATGCCTGCGATGCCGGAACCCAGTCCGAAGGTCAGCATGTTGATGCGGTCCGGGTTGATCCCCATCGAAGAGGCCATGCGCGGGTTCTGCGTCACCGCCCTCACCTCGAGCCCAAGCCGTGTCCGGTTGAGGATGAACAGAAGCAGCCCCAGGAACACCAGCGCCAGCACGAAAATGGCAATCCTTATATAGCTGATCGACACGACGTCGTTGTAGACCCAGGCGCCGTCAAGCCAGGACGGCGAGGTCAGCGGGCGCGCCTGGGTGCCGAAGATGTTCTTGGCGATCTGCTGCAGCGCAATCGAAATGCCGAAGGTCGCGAGCAGTGTTTCGAGCGGCCGGTGCGCAAGGTGCCGGATCACCAGCCGCTCCAGCGCCACGCCTGCCATGAACGCCACCGCGAAGGCCAGCGGCAGCGCCACGATGATCGAGACCGTGTAGTCGGGAATGATCTGCTGGACGACATAGCCGGTATAGGCGCCGATCATGATGAATTCGCCGTGCGCCATGTTGATCACGCCCATGACGCCGAAGGTGATGGCCAGCCCGATGGCCGCCAGAAAGTAGATCGAGGCCAGCGACAGGCTGTCGAGCGCCAGATCGAGGAACTGATAGATGCCGACCGTCGTGCCGATGCTCGACAGCGTCTCCCGTGCGGCCGTGGTCAGCGCCGGATCGGGCTCGGCATAGACCTCGACGAACACATGGTCGGCCACCGCCTCCCGCTGTTCTTCGTCGGTCACAAGCGGCGGCACCGTGCCGGTGGCGGCGAGCGCCAGATAGGCCCGGTCGCGCGCATCCTGCGTCACCAGTTCGGCCACCGGAAACCCGCCGACGAAGCCGTCCTCGATGTTGGCGACAAGCGCCTGCTTGCGCTCGGCGAGCGGCACGATCGGCCGCGCCTTGCCGGCATCGACCAGCAATTGATAGGCGGCCCCCGGCTCGATATCGGTGCCCGGCGTCAGCATCCTGGCGATATTGACGTCCTCGGGCCTGGTATCGAAGACCTTCACGCTGGATGCCAGCAGCGGATTGAGCGCTGCCCGCGCATCCACCCCGGGATCACCGGCGAAGCTTTCGATCGCGGCGACGCGATTGGGCGTGTCGCTGCCAAATCTGATGGTCAAAAGCAATTGAAGCCGCACCTTGCGGGCCTTGATGGCCGGATCCGCTTCCTCTTCGATCGCTTCTCTCAGAATGCTCAGGTGCGATTCATTGGCGGAACGTTCCAGCGCGGTCAGCGCCTGCAGCCGGCGTTCCGGGTCCGGATCGGACAGCTGGAACTGGACCAGCTTGGCAGCGATCAAGCCACGCACGCCGCTGTTGGGATTGAGATTGGAGAGGTCGGACTGCTCCGCCAGACCCACTTCCGCGCCGCTGTCGACATCGATCAGCATCAACTGGCCGCCATCGGCCTTCTCGATGAAGAAGAACCGTCCGTCGGATTTGCGTTGCCAGACCCCCTTCTCCCGCCATTTCTCCAGAAATACCGGGACAGCGGGCAAGTCACTCGTCGCCAGGACCTCGAGCACCGGGCCGATTGTCATGCGTGACGGTCGTTCGATCATGACGCGATTGCTTTCAAGCAGCGCGTTGAGATCGCCGTCCTGCGCCGAGGCGGGCAGAAGCCAGAGCAGCGCGGCAATCAGGGTAAAGGCAATGCGGAGCATGGAGGACCGGAAATGGTTGGGAAGACGAAGAGGGGGCCGCAAGGCCCCCTCCCGGTTCCGGGTGATCAATAGTTGGAATTGAGCTGCACGCAGGTCTTGGTCTCGGTGTTGTACATGCCGCACTCGAGTTCCTTCCAATTCGATTCCAGCACCGCCGATTCCGGCAGGAAATCGGTCCAGGCGTCGCCGGGAACCGGCTCGGTCTGGCTGACGATGGAAAACTGGCCATCGGCCTCGATCTCACCGATCAGAACCGGCTTCGTGAGGTGATGGTTCGGCAGCATTTCGGCTTCGGTGCCGGTCAGGTTCGGGAACTTCTGGCCGTACATGGCGGTGCGGACGGCGTCGACATCGGTCGTGCCGGCGGCTTCGACCGCGTTCACCCACATGTTGAAGCCGATGTAATGGGCTTCCATCGGGTCGTTGGTGACCCGCTCTTCACCGGCAAATGCCTTCCATTCCTTGATGAATTCGGCATTGACCGGGGCATCGGCCGACTGGAAGTAGTTCCAGGCGGCCAGGTGGCCGACGAGGTTGGTGGTGTCGAGGCCCGACAGTTCTTCCTCGCCCACCGAGAAGGCCACGACCGGGATATCGTCGGCGGAAATTCCGGCAGCGGCCAGCTCCTTGTAGAAGCCGATATTGGCGTCGCCGTTGATGGTCGAGATCACGCCGACCTTCTTGCCGTCGGCGCCCAGCGCCACGACGTCGGCGACGATCTTGGACCAGTCGGAATGACCGAACGGCGTGTAATTGACAAAGATGTCCTCGGCCGCGATGCCCTTGTCCTTGAGATACTGCTCGAGGATCTTGTTGGTCGTGCGCGGATAGACATAGTCGGTGCCGAGCAGCGCGAACTTCTCGACGCCGAGTTCTTCCAGGAAATAGTCGGTGGCAGGGATCGCCTGCTGGTTGGGCGCGGCCCCCGTGTAGAAGACGTTCTTGGAGGATTCCTCGCCCTCGTACTGGACCGGGTAGAACAGCAGCCCGTTGAGTTCCTCGATCACCGGAAGCACCGACTTGCGGCTCACCGAGGTCCAGCAGCCGAACATCACGTCGACATTCTGGACGGTCATCAGCTCGCGCGCCTTTTCGGCGAACAGCGGCCAGTCGGATGCCGGATCGACGACCACCGCCTCAAGCTGTTTGCCAAGCAGGCCGCCCTTGGCGTTCTGTTGCTCGATGAGCATCAGCATCGTGTCCTTCAGCGTCGTTTCCGAAATCGCCATCGTCCCCGAAAGGGAGTGCAGGACACCAACCTTGATTGTCTCCTCCTGCGCATATGCCGAGTGGGTCAAGACGCTCGATGTAACCAGTGCCGCCGCCCCTGCGATCTTCAATTTAGTGGTAAATTTCATGTCAGCCTCCGTGCTGTTCGTGTCCACGCGACTGATCAATGCAAGCGCCTTGCCAGTTGCGCCGACTGCGAATTTTAACGGTTTATTAAGGTTCTGTAACAGGCAAGGAGATCGCTGCCTCAAGAAACAGGCGAATATATGCCTATATTTAAAGCATTGCCATTTTTTTGTGCGGAACATGGCAACCGAGAATTTGCGCCCCTTGGTCACTCTCCGGCCCCAAAGTCACTTCAAAGTGACTTATCCCCAAACCGGGCTTGCGAAGAGATGCCGTTTCGCTTCTTATGGCCGGAGGACAGGGCCATTTCCGGCCCGATCCCATCTGGCAAACAAGGAGCTCTGACGTCCCCATGAGCGTACCTCTTTTCTTGCTGGCCGCCCTGGCGGCCCTGTTCTCGTTTCTTGCGCCAGCCTTTGCCTCCACCTGGCTGAAGACCGGCAGTGAAACCACCCGGCCCTATGGCCATGTCGAATATTGTTCGCGCAAGCCTTCCGACTGCCGCAGCCGCTCGGCCAAGGCGCAACTCCCGCCCGCAAGGCTGGACGTCCTGCGCGGAGTCAATGCTGCGGTGAACCGGGCGATCAAGCCGGTGTCGGATCAGACGGCTTTCGGACGCAAGGAATACTGGACATCGAAGGCCCGCGCAGGCGACTGCGAGGACTTTGCGCTGGCCAAGCGCGCAAGACTGCTGAGCAAGGGCTTCAAGCCGTCACAACTGCTCATGACCATGGGGCACAACGGCATCGAGCCGCACGCCGTGCTTGTGGTGAGAACCCGGGATGGCGACTATGTGCTCGACAATCTTTACGACGACGTCAAGCCGGTGCAGTCGGCGCGCGTGAACTTTCTCAAGATCCAGTCCCCCGACCATGGCGGCCGCTGGCTGCGTGTCACCGGCAAGACCGGCCGGGCGCCCTGAGCCGCGTCTGAAACTTTGACATCGGCTGACGACTCGCGCCAGTAACTGCGCGCCATTTCAAATGTCCGCACCGCGGCGGCCTGTACCATGACTGACAGCCTCGTGCGCCTGCGCGGAAGTCGAACTGCCGGAGGAGCCGCCGATCGCCGCCTATCGTTTCATCCACACTGCCGATATTCACCTCGATTCACCGTTGCGCTCGCTGGCGCTGCGCAATCCCGAGCTTGCGGATCTGGTCGGCGCGGCGACACGGCAGGCGTTCAGCTCCATCATCGACCTGTGCCTTGACGAGCGCGTCGACGCGCTGCTGATTGCCGGTGATCTCTATGACGGCGACCAGACCTCGATGAAGACCGCGAGGTTCCTGGCTGGAGAACTCGGACGCCTGTCAAAGGCCGGCATCCGCACCTTTCTCATTCGCGGCAATCATGACGCGCTTTCCCGGATTTCGAAGGAACTGGTGCTGCCGGATCTGGTCAAGCTGTTCGGCGGACGACCCGAGCATGTTCTGATCGACCGCGGCCCAGGCGAAAAGCCGGTCGCCATTCACGGCCTGAGTTTCGCCCAACCGTCGGCACCCGAAAGCCTTCTGCCGAAATACAGGCCTGCAATCCCCGACACGACCAATATCGGCATGATGCACACCAGCCTCGGCGGCGCCGAAGGCCATGATGTCTATGCGCCGTGCAGCCCGGCTGATCTACTGGCCACCGGCTTTGACTACTGGGCGCTGGGCCATATTCACAAACGCTCGGTGATCGAAAAGGGCGGCGCCGTCGTCATGCCCGGCATGCCGCAAGGCCGTGATATCAACGAGGACGGTCCCAAATCCGTGACCCTCGTGTCAATTGCCGACGACGGCGCCGTGAGCCTTGAGGAGCGGCCGACATCTCTGGCCGAATTCGCCCGCGTTGGCATCAACGCAGAGGGCATGACCGAGTGGAGCGATCTGGCGGACGCCGTCAGCCAGGCGCTCGGCGAGGCTCGCCGAAAATCCGCGACGCCCGAGCTTGTGGTCCGCCTCGCCTTCTCCGGCGCCACGCCGCTCGCCTGGCGCATGCGCCGCGACGCCGACCTGTTGATGACGGAGGCCGAGGAGCGCGCCGCGCAAACCGGGGCTACCTGGATCGAGAAACTCGAAAACGGCTGCACGCCGCCGGGCACCGAAGGCGCGTCCTCGACCGACCCCCTGCATGAACTCCGGGCATTGATCGACACCGCCGTTCTGGGTTCGGACGGCTATGAAGCTGCGCTCGCAGGCATCAACGCCAATCTGCAGGCCCAGCTTCCGGTCGATCTAAGGAATCTCTTCGGCGCAGACGCGGCCGAGGCTGACCACTTGCTTTCCGGCATTGCGCGCGAGGGAGCCGAGGACGTGCTTGCACGGCTGCAGACCGGCTCGTCATCGACGAGCGAGACCGCCTGATGCGCCTCAACCGCCTCGACCTCACCCGCTATGGCAAGTTCACCGATCATGTCGTGGATTTCGGCGCGCGCGCCGAGGGGGGCTGCGACCTGCACATTGTCTACGGTCCGAACGAGGCCGGAAAATCCACGCTGTTCAACGGCTGGCTCGATCTCCTGTACGGCATCGGCGCGCAGAGCAGCTACAATTTCCTGCATCCCTACCCCACCATGCAGATCGGCGCGGCAATCTCCGTTGAGGGAAAGTCATTTGAAGTCATTCGCCGCAAGCGCTCGCAAAACAGTCTGTTTGACGCCCAGGACCAGCCGATTTCCGAGGGCGCTCTGCTTGCCGGGCTCGGTGGCCTCGACCGCGACGCCTACCGCACCATGTTCTCGCTCGACGACGAGACGCTCGAACAGGGCGGCGAGAGCATTCTGGCGAGCCGCGGCGATCTGGGCGAACTGCTGTTTTCGGCCAGCGCCGGTCTTGGCGAACTCTCGCAACGCCTTGTCCGGCTCCGCGGCGAGACCGAGGACTTCTACAAGTACAGGGCCCGCTCGGGACGCCTGGCCGAACTGAAATCCGACCTCGCCGGATTGAAGGCCGAGCGCGAGCGGCTCGACACCCAGGCAAGCGAATATGCCCGCCTGACCAAGGCGCATGATGACGCAACGGAGCGCCATGCCGAGGCAAATGCCGCGCGCCAGACGGTCCGTGCGCGGCTCGCCTCCATCAACCGCCTGCTCACAGCCCTGCCGCGCCTGGGCGAACTCGACACGCTTGCTGGTCAACTCGAACCCCTGGCCGGTCTACCCGATGCGGCGCCCGAATGGCGCGACCAGATCCGCAGGCTGAGCGAGGAGGACGCTGCCCTTCAGGCCGGCGGCGCGGCCCTGGGCGCGGAAATCGAACGGCTGACGGCGGACCTCGAAGCCATCAGCATCAACCCCGACCTCCTGGCGCTTCAGGACCGCATGGCCGATCTCGACAGGCTGCGCACCCGCCACAATGCGGCCGAGGAAGACCTGCCCGACCGCCGCGCGGCGCTGGCCCGTCTGCAGGGCCGTATCGATCAGCTCCTGGCCCAGCTCGGCCGCCCCGGCGAGGCGGAGCCCGCTGATCTGCTGCTCGACACCGCGACAAGCGCGCACTTGCGCCAGCTCATCGAGGCCCGCACCAGCCTTGATGTGCGCCTGGCGACGGCCCGGCGCGAAGCCGAGGACGCGCAGGCCGCCCGCGACGAGCTTCAGGCGCAGCTCGGCGATGTCGGCGGGAGCGTGGATGAACTCGCGCCTGACGAACGGCCACGCCGGGTCGCCGATCTGGCAGGCCTGGTCACAGCCATCCTGGGCGAAGACCACGGGCTGCGACGGCAGGCCGCCCTGCGCGCCATCCCCGAGGCCCGGGAAAAATGCGAGGCCCGCCTCAAGGCCTTGTCGCCATGGCAGGGCGAGATTGAGCTGCTCGAAGCCATGACGCCGCCATCCGCCGAGACAGTGCGCAGATGGACGGCCGAGGCGGAGGACCTGGAGCGCAAGCTTGCCGCCGTGGACGACGAGACCGCTCGGCTGAGCACCCTGCTCAAGCGCCAGGAGGCCGAAGCCGCGACCATTGCAAGCACCCGAAGCCTGCTCTCTGCGGAAGCGACGGACGCCCTGCGCGCTGCTCGCGATCACGCCTGGGCCCGCCACAAATCCAGTCTCGATCCCGGCTCCGCCCAGACCTTCGAGACTGCCATGCAGGCGTTCGACACAGCCATGGACAAGCGCACCAACCATCAGGCCGACGTCGCCAGGTTGAACGAATGCGCGGTGCAGATCGCGGTTCACCAGGCCGATCTCGAAGCCGTGGCGCTGGCAAGATCGCGACTGGAAGCCGACCGGACGGATCTTGAGGCCAGGATTGCCGAGGCCGTGACCGCGCTGTCGCCGATGCTTGCGGACACCATGACGCCGGACGCGCTCGCGGACTGGCTCGCCCGCCGCGCTCAGGCGCTGGAGGCTGGTCGCACGTTACGCGATCACCTCCGCCAGCTCGAAAATGCCGACGCGGACCGCCACGCCGCCACGGACCGGCTGATCCGGGCGCTCGCGCCGCTCGATCCCGCCGCCTTGCCCGTCGACGGCCTGGAATCCCTGCTCGGCCGCGCACAGGATCTCATCAGCCGTGAAACGAAGCTCGAAGCCCGGCGCCAGCAGCTGGCCCAGCAGGACCGCGCGCTGAAGAAACGCGCGCTTGATCTGCGCACCGCCGAGGAGGAACTGCAGGCCTGGTTGCTTGCCTGGAAAACCACCTGTGCCGGCTGCTGGCTCGGACAGGCCGGCCACACGCCCATCCCCGCCGAAATCCGCGAGGTGCTGCCGCTGCTGGGAGAACTCGGTTCGGCGCTGCACGACCGCGCGGGCCTCGCCGACCGCATCGCCAAGATGCAGCAGGATCAGGAAGCCTACGCGGCCAGCCTTCACGAGATCGCCCGGCTGGCCGGCATCGAGGCCGAAGGCGCCGCCACCGCCGGCATTGCCCGCCAGCTCGCCGACCGGCTGACAGCCGCCGACAAGGCCAGGGCGCGCCGTGCCGACATTGCCGCACAGATCGAGGACGCCCGGATACGCCAGCGCGCCCACGCCGAAAGGCGCGACGCCCATGCCGGCATCCGCGACCCGATACTTGCGGCGCTCCAGGCCGAGACCCTGACCGATGCGGCGCTCGCGGTTGACCGGGCTCTCGAGCGCCGGTCGCTTTCGGCGCGCGCCGACGAGATCAGGCGGCAGATCAGCGAGAGCCTGGGCGCAGTTGCCTTTGAAGACGCCCGCGACCAGCTCGCCCGCGCAGACAGCGCCGCCCTGGAGACCGAAAGGCAGGAGCTTGAAGCCGCTCTCGACACGCTCGATGCCGATGTGCAGGAACTCTATGCCGCGCGTACCGCGGCGGCCAACGAACTGGCGGAAGTCGGCGGGGACGACGCGGTGGCCCGCATCGAGCAGCAGCGCCAGACCACCCTGCTCGCCATCGCCGAAGGCGCCGAGCACTATCTCAGGCTGTCCGCCGGGATCCTCGCCATGGAGCAGGCGCTGACGCTCTACCGCGAACGCCACCGCTCCTCGATGATGGCGCGGGCCTCCGACGCAGTCCGCACCATCAGCCGCGGCCGCTACACCGGGCTTGCCTCCCAGCCCGACAAGGGCCGCGAAACCCTGATCGCGCTGCAGAATGACGGCTCGTCCAAGCAGGCCGCGGACATGTCCAAGGGCGCCCGGTTCCAGCTCTACCTGGCGCTGCGCGTCGCCGGTTTCCATGAATTCGCCGAAACCCGGGCAACAGTGCCGTTCATCGCCGACGACATCATGGAGACATTCGACGACTTCCGCGCCGAGGAGACCTTCCGGCTGTTCGCCGGCATGGCGCAGGCCGGCCAGGTGATCTACCTCACCCATCACCGCCATCTCTGCGACATCGCGCGCGCGGTCTGTCCGGGCGTGACCATCCACGAACTCACGGCCTGATCGGAAGCCAGCGGCCGATTTTTCCGCACCGGCGAACAGGTTATGCTTGGCATTGCGGGCCGATCCCGTTCTCGAAGCCTCATTCCTCGACGGCGCCCGCGCCATCATCGAGACCACCGGACCGAGCGTGGAAACCTCAAACATCGCCGGCCAGCCCGAAGACGTCCTCGGCCAGCGCGTCGAGGAAAACGGCGCAGCCCTCATCACAATGGGCGCCTACGGCCACTCCAAAATCCGCAGCTTCGTGCTCGGTTCCACGAAGTCGGATATGCTCAGGAGTTGCAGGGCGCCGGTGGTGCTGATGCGGTGACGGGGTGGGGGCGTTCGAGTGGATAGCGTGAGCGCACTCAAGGGGAGTTCGCGGACAGGGCGTACATTTGATTGTTTTTTTGTGAACGACCGGTGCGTCAGAAGCGGTCAACGATCATGTCTTGTCGCTGATTAAGAACCTCAGCAAGTTTGCATAACCCCGAGCATCGTCAATCGCACGATGAGTATGCTCGATGGAGCCGAGCCATTCTGGCGGATATCTTTCCACGTCGCAGTTCCAATGGTCTCGACCCGTTTTTCCGGCAACCATAGACATGATACAAAGCGGGGCATATCGAAACAATCGATCAGCGATCCACGGTCCTTCAAGCAATGGCCGACCGGTGAACCGCTTCAGATAATAGTCGAACCAGGGTCCATCGAGCGAGACCGGATGAGCCGCAAATATTGGCTCTGTACCAAAGGACTTAACCCACGCGACGAAGTCCTTGACGATTGTCGCTGGTGGTTCCGCGTCTTCCGTTGCTGCCGCCCATGCTTCAGGATGCCTGCGCCAGAAGTCCATCGTTGCGATGTCACTCTCCGCCCCATCAAGACGTTGCAGAACAGCTTCGAATTCTCCAAGGACTTCGCCGCTTTCGGAAACAGCGACGGACCCAAAAGAAAGCATTGAGTTCAGTCCCGGTATCGGGCCATCAAACTCGCAATCCGTCACGATGTAGATGAAGGGCACCGTGAGCTCCTTTCCTGTAACGATGAACGAGTTCATTCCGTTATCTGAGCGCAAGCAGGGTTCATTGTCATGACCGGCTTGGGCTCGCAGCACTCATTCACTTATATGGGCGCAAACGTCGCCTTTGGCAGAAGCGCCCACGCGCTCCCCTACTCCCCCAACGGCCGCTGCTTGCGCCAGTGATAAAACACCTTGGCCAGCGCCGCCGACACGATCCTGGCATCCACGGTATCCGAGCGGCTGGTCAGCATGATCGGCACGCGGGCGCCCAGCGCGATGCCGGCCGAGGAAGCGCCGGCCAGGTGGATCAGCTGCTTGGCGATCATGTTGCCGCTTTCGAGATTGGGCGTGACCAGGATGTCGGCATAGCCCGCGACATCGGAGACGATGCCCTTGGCGGCGACGGCGGCGGGCGAGATGGCGTTGTCGAAGGCGAGCGGGCCGTCGACCTTGCCGCCCGTGATCTGGCCGCGGTCGTGCATCTTGCAGATGGCGGCGGCGAGCAGGGTCGAGGGCAGCTTGCCGGTCACGGTTTCCACCGCCGAGAGCAGCGCCACCAGCGGCGTCTCCACGCCAATCGCGATGGCCAGATCGATGGCGTTCTGGACGATGTCCTTCAGCGCCTCGAGATCGGGCGAGATGTTGATCGCCGCGTCGGTGACGAACAGCGTGCGGTTCTGCCCCGGCACGTCGAGCGCGAAGACATGGGTGAGCCGCCGCTCGGTGCGCAAGCCCTTGGCCTTGTCGATCACGGCCTCCAGCAGTTCGTCGGTGTGCAGCTTGCCCTTCATCAAGGCTCCGGCGCGGCCGTCATGCACCAGCGCCACCGCGGCCTCGGCCGCCGCGTGGCTGTGCGGCGCATCGACGATTTCGAGGCCCGTGATATTGAGCCCGGCCTTTTCCGCCGCCGCCTCGATCCTGGCTCTGGGGCCAACCAGCAGCGGCACGATCATGCCCTCGTCGCGCGCGGCGAGCGCGCCGCCGAGGCTCAGATCGTCGCAGGGGTGGACGATGGCCGTGACCAGCGGATCGAGTACCCGTGCGCGTTCCACCAGCACGCCGAAGCGCACGCCGACAGAGGTGAGCCTGGAGACCGGCATGCGGGCGACATGCTGGCGGATCTTCTTGCGCGCCGCCCTCACCTCGGCGGTTCCCGACACAACGGTCTCGCCCTCAGCATTGGTGCAGGTGCAATCGAGCTTGACGTGGCCCGTACCCTTGTCGATCGCGGTCACTTCGACGCGCACGGTGATGCGGTCGCCAATGCTGACAGGGTGATGAAACTTGAGCGTCTGCCCCAGATGTACGGTGCCCGGGCCCGGCAGCCGCGTCGCCAGCACCGCCGAGATCAGCGTTCCTGCCCACATGCCGTGGGCGATGCCCTGCTGCAGTTCCGCCCCGTCCTCCTCGGTGTCACTGACGGCCGCCGGATTGACGTCGGCCGACACGGTCGCAAACAGGATCAGGTCCTGGCGGGTCAGCACCCGTTCGATATGGGCGTGCTCGCCGATATCGATCTCGTCAACGGTGCGATTTTCGATCAGATCCATGAACCACCTCAAGCATAGCCTGCGGCCCATGCCGCCGCGCGGCAAACTTGCCCCAGCGATGCAGGAGATACAAGACCGAAGGGCCGCTTGATGCGTGCCGCCGCGTCCGGGGAAAGGCTGGCCGCGGCATCAACGAGTGGATGTGGCTCTGGTTCCGGATGCGCGCGACCGGACCGCACAAAACGACCTGTCACTCCGGAAGGATCTGGCAGGTCAGCCCAGGGCATCAGCACGCGAAAGGGCGCCAAGTCTGGCCTGGCGCCCTTCTCTATCGTCAAAGACTATGTACCTTAGCGGAAGCTTGGCGAGCCGTCATTGCCGGCGCGGTCATAGACAACCTGTTCGTTCGACACGGCGCCGATCGAGGCCGTCGCAGTGTAGTCGACGCCGGTCATCGGCGCCTGGAAGGTCGGGGAACCATCCTTGCTGGCGCGGTCATAGGCGACAAGATCATTGGAGGTCCCGGTGGCGAGAGGGGCGGCGTAACCGTCAACCGCAGGCATAGTGTAGGCGTCCATGGCGGTGGTCTGGGCGAAGGCGCCGGTGGAGGCGGCGAGGGTCAGGCCGAGAGCGATGAGAAGCTTGTTCATGATGTTTGTCCTTGTGTTTTTTCGTGTCTTGGGAGGATCACGCGGTAGTCAAGAAATTTGGCTTCGTGCCGGGGCAGATCAGCTGAGCGCCCCGGCGCGAAGTGGGCGGCCGCCTAGCGGAAGCTCGGCGAGCCGTCATTGCCGGCGCGGTCGTAGACAACCTGCTCGTTCGACACGGTGTCGACCGACGCGGTCGCGGTGTAGTCTATGCCGGCCTGGGGCGCTGCGAAGACAGGCGAACCGTCCTTGTTGGCGCGGTCATAGGTGACCAGGTCGTTGGAGGTGCCGGTGGCGAGCGGGGCGGCATAGCCGGTGTTCGACGGCACCGTGTAGGCGTCCATGGCGGTGGTCTGGGCAAAAGCGCCGGTGGAGGCGGCGAGGGTCAGGCCGAGGGCGATAAGAAGCTTGTTCATGATGATTGTCCTTGTGTTTGATCGTGTCTTGGGAGGATCACGCGGTATGTGAAATCTTGAGCCGCGTGCCGGGGTAGATCAACTGACCACCCCGGCTGGCGCGGTGGGAGGTCGCTTAGCGGAAGCTTGGCGAGCCGTCATTGCCGGCGCGGTCGTAGACAACCTGCTCGTTCGACACGGTGCCGACCGACGCGGTCGCGGTGTAGTCGATGCCGGTCATCGGAGCTTCAAAATTCGGCGAACCGTCCTTGCTGGCGCGGTCATAGGTGACCAGGTCGTTGGAGGTGCCGGTGGCGAGCGGGGCGGCATAGCCGGTGTTCGACGGCACCGTGTAGGCGTCCATGGCGGTGGTCTGGGCGAAAGCGCCGGTCGAGGCGGCGAGTGTCAGGCCGAGGGCGATGAGAAGCTTGTTCATGGGGTAGTCTCCGTCTTGTGTTCGTTTCTTTTTTAAATCTTCAAGCGGGTCGGCCGGGCGTTTGGAAGCGCTGTTGGCCGTGTCCGATGACCAACAGATGGGTCGGCCAAAACGGAATTGCCAACCACACTTTTGTGAGTACCCGTGCTGAAACTTAATCTTGAAATCATCGTCGCGGATTCTTACAGATCTTGAATATCTATAATTTTCAACAACTTAACTGTAGAGGCCTGACAGCGATGCGCTGGCACGGATCGGTCACTGTGCACACCATGGTGTCTTCAGCGTTCACAAAACAGACGCCAAGATCCTTATCCGGCGTAGGATTTTTCGCGCGGCGCATGGCTTGCGCGAGTCGTTTGCTGTCGTAAGACGGCGATTTGTTCGAGCCGGGAGGCTGCGCCCGTCTGCCGGAACCGGTCAGTTGCGCCGAAATGTCAGGATGTTTCAGTCCAGCGTGCGGCGGAATCGCGCCAGCGCCAGCAGCATGAAGACCGCCACGAAGATCATGAGTGCGACCAGCGGCGACGCTATGCCCTGCAGGTCGGCGCCCTTGAGCATCACCGCCCGGATGATTCGGAGGAAATGCGTGAGCGGAAAGATCTCGCCCAGCACCTGCGCCCATCCCGGCATGCCGCGATAGGGAAACATGAAGCCCGACAGCAAGAGCGACGGCAGGAAGAAGAAGAATGTGAGCTGCATCGCCTGCATCTGGGTGCGCGCCAGCGTCGAGATGGCGTAGCCCAGCAGCACCAGCGCCAGCACGAACACCAGGATGCTCAGCAGCAACAGCGTCAGCGAGCCCACAAACGGCACGCCGAACAGGAATTTTGCCGCCATCAGCACCACGGCCACCTGAACCGCACCGACAACCAGGAACGGCAGCACCTTGCCGAGCATGATTTCAAGCGGGCTTGCCGGCATGGCGAGCAGGTTCTCCATGGTGCCGCGCTCGGTCTCCCGCGTCAGCGCCATCGAGGTCATCATCACCATGGTCAGTTGCAGGATCACGCCCAGGAGCCCAGGCACGATGTTGTACTGGGTGATCCCCTCGGGATTGTAGAGCCTGTGCACCACCACCTCGAGCGCTGCGGTGGATTGCCGGGCCGCCAGCGCTTCGGCCGATTGCTCGCGCAACAGCGCCTGCGCCGCAACCGTGCCAAGCGTCGAGATCGCGCCTGAAGCCACCGACGGATCGGTGGCGTCGGCCTCGATCAGGATCTGCGGACGGTCGCCGCGCTGCACCCGGCGGGCGAAATCGGACGGAATCGTGACGACGAAGGACACCGCGCCCGACTGGATCAGCCGCTCCGCCTCTGAAGCGCTCGCCACCACATGATCGAACCGGTAGTAGCCGGTGTTCTCCATCGCCGATACCATGGCGCGGGTGTAGTGATCCTGGCTGGTGGTTACCAGCGCCGCCGGCAGGCCCTTCGGGTCATTGTTGATGGCAAAGCCGAACAGCACCAGCTGCATCAGCGGCACGCCCAGCATCATCGCGAATGTGATGCGGTCGCGCCGCATCTGTATGCTTTCCTTGGTGATGATCGCCATCAGCCGGGAGAACGAGAACAGCGCGCTCATGCCATGTTGTCCGTCGACTGGGCCATGAACTGGATGAACACATCCTCGAGGCTGGTCGCGCCTTCGCGGTAGCCGACCCCTGTCTCCCCGGCCACCTTGGCGACCGCTGCCGCGAGCGCCACCTTGTCGCGACCGACCACATGCAGGCTGAGCCCGAAAGGCGCCACCTGATCGACGCCGTCCATGCCCCGCAGCCGCAGTGCTGCTTCGGTGATGTCGCCGCCGTCGACAACAAAGGTGGTCAGAGCCGCGTCGCGGATCACCTCCGGCACGGTTCCGGAGGCAAGCAGCTTGCCATAGGAGATGTAATGGATGCGGTGGCAGCGCTCCGCCTCGTCCATGTAGTGGGTGGACACCAGAACCGTCAGCCCCGATCGGGCGCGCAGATGGATCTCGTCCCAGAATTCGCGCCGCGCCTTGGGGTCGACGCCGGCCGTGGGCTCGTCGAGCAGCAGCAGTTTGGGCTTGTGCATGATGCAGGCGGCCAGCGCCAGCCGCTGCTTCCAGCCGCCCGACAGGGTGCCCGCCAGCTGGTGCCGGCGCGAGAACAATCCCAGATCCTCCAGCGTGTCGCGCACCACGCTCGCAACCGGATGCAGACCATAGAGCCGCGCGACGAAGGTCATGTTCTCCGCAATCGACAGATCCTCGTAGAACGAGAATTTCTGCGTCATGTAGCCGACCTGGCGCTTGATTGCGCTTCCTTCGGTGCGGATATCGTGGCCCAGCACCCGGCCCTCGCCCTCATCCGGCGTCAGCAACCCGCACATTACCCGGATGGTCGTGGTCTTGCCCGAACCGTTGGGTCCGAGAAAGCCGGAGATCTCGCCTTCCGCCACCTGCATCGAAACATGGTCGACCACGGTCTTGTCGCCGAACCGCTTGACCAGCCCGCTGACCTCGATGGCGTTCATCGCCCGGCGCCTTCAAGCGCGACATCGACGATCTGCCCAGGCGCCAGCGCCCAGGCGCCGTCATCGGGACGCGCCTCGATGAGATACACCAGCTTCTGCCGGGTCTCCAGCGAGTAGATCACCGGCGGCGTGAATTCCGGATCGGAGGAGATATAGCTCACGGTGGCGCGCATGCCGTCACCGCATCCATCGCAGCGGACGGTCAGGCGCGCGCCGACACTGAGCGACGACAGCGCGAATTCCGGCACATAGAGTTTCAGCTTTACCGCGCCGTCTGGCAGCACCGAGAGCACCGGCGCCTGCGGGCCGGCCACCTCGCCGGTGTTGCGGATAACATCGGAGACCACACCGGACTGCGGAATTGACAGGGTCCGCCGGGCAAGTCGCCATTGCGCCGATTCGAGCATGGCTTCGGCCTGCCCGACAGCGGCCTCGGCGGCCTCGATCTCGTTCTCGCGCGCGGGTAGCCGCGCCACGGCGAGATTGGCTTCAAGCTCCGCCACCCTGGCCCTGGCCAGTTCGGCGCTGGTGGAGGCGGAATCAAAGCTCGCCCGGGTGGCGATCCCCTGCGACAGCAGTTCCTTCTGCCGCTGCATCACCCGCCCGGCTTCCTCCGCCTGCGCCTTGGCCGAATCGAGAGCGGCCTCGATGCTGGCGATCTCCTCGGGCCGGCGCCCCTGCTGGAGATTGGCAAGCTGGCTTTCGGCCTGCGTGAGCGCCGCCTCGGCCTGGGCCACGGCGATTTCAGCGTCGCGGCGCTCGAGCCGCCCCAGGGGCTGACCGGCGCGCACAGGGTCGCCGCGCCTTACGTCGAGAGAAACGATCTGCGCCGTCTCGATCGGCGCCACCAGCACATATTCCCCCTCCACATAACCGACCGCCAGCGGTCCCGGACCGCCGCACATCCAGGCGAGCGCGGAAAGAAGCGGAAGCGAGCAGAGAAAGGACATCATGGCGCCGGCCTCCGGTTGGTGGCGACAAAGGCGCGGATATTGCCCAGGATGACCGCCTTGATCCGCGCGATCTCGGCGGGACCTGCCGTCTCCCACGCCATGCGGCGGGCGACGATGGCGTGGCCGATGCGGAAATAGACGACCTGACCCGCGATGCTGAAGGCGCCAAGGCGGATCAGGTCGCTCTCCGGATCCTGGCCCGTCGCCAGACCCAGAAGAGAGCAGAGCTTGCGATGCACGGGCTCGATGAACTCGGCATAGACCTTGTCGAAGACCGCGCCGGGCACACCCATCTCCCGCACCATGAAACTGGCGATGTCCCGCGCCTCGGCCTGTCCGAGCATGAAATCGGTGACGCCCATGATCACCATCTCGAACGCGGCCTGCGCCCTGGCCGGATCATCGCCGGGATCAATGGAAGCGAGCACCGGGCCGACGACGCCCTGGATGCGCTGCCCGACCATCTCCGCGCAGGCCAGCCTCAAGCCCTCCTTGCCGCCGAAGTGATAGGCGATGGAGGCGATATTGGCGTTGGCGGCCGAGGCGATCTCCCGCGTCGAGGTCGCCTCGAACCCCTTGGCGCCGAACAGCCGGATACCTGCCATGACCAGCGCCGTGCGCGTCTGGTCGCCGGCTTTTTCAGGAGGTGATGGGTTGGTTGGTGCTGGCAAGACGGCTCCCCGATTGTCTGTTTCAGGGCCACCATAGCAGAACCCATTATTAAATCAATCGATTGATTTAATAATGGAGGTGCCGATTTGGGACTTGGGAAGGGCGCAAGCACACGCACCCACGGCAGACAGCCGTGCAGTTTCGAAGATTCTGGGGAAATAAACGGCGCAGCCTTACCGCCGGATCTTCCGCATCATCAGCCGGAAGTAGAGCCGCGGCGACAGCCGGGTGATGAACCAGCCAAGGGTCGCAACCCGCCCCACCGGGATGAAGCTCTTGCCGCGCCGCCAGCCATCGAGAATGATCTCGGCGGCGCGATCCGGGCTCACCTCGTCAAACCCGTCGCTGGCAGCTCCCGGCCTGCCGATGCCATCCGCCCCCGCGTCGAGACGGCCCGGATTGGTGGAGACGAAGGACGGCGCGGCGATCGCCACCGTGACGCCGTGCTCGGCCTCTTCCGCGGCCAGCGACGAGAAGAAGCCGTTGAGCGCATGCTTGCTCGCCGCATAGGCCGTGCGCTTGTACAAGGGCGCAAACCCCGCCACCGAGGAAATCGCCAGATGCGTGCCCCTTCCCGCCCGCACCGCGCTCAGCAAGCCCGCCGCCATGACCACGGATCCGAAATAATTGATCTCCATCACCCGCCGCTGCGAGGCGAGCGTGGTCTCGCCAAACAGCCCGATCTGGGTGACGCCGGCATTGTGGATGACGAGATCGAGCGCCGGATGCCGCGCCGTGATTTCGGCGCAAACATGCGCGACGGCGGCCTCATCGGTCAGATCGCAGGCGATGCATTCCACCCGCGCGGACATCGTCGGCAAGGCCTCCAGCGCAACTGGCAGGTCAACCAGCACCACCTGCCAGCCGTCAGCCAGAAGAAGCCTTGCAAAGGCCTGGCCCAGACCGCCCGCCCCGCCGGTGATCACTGCAACCCGGCTCACAGCCCCGCGGCCTTCCGCCAGAGCTCGAAGGTCTGGGCGCTGCTGAGTTCAGGCCTATAGCCAAATACGGTTTTGAGCGCGGTGTTGTCGAGCACCGGACGGTATTGCAGGAACCTGACCTGTTCCGGCCCGTAGCGCGTGAGCCCGAGCGGCCGGGCAATGCCGAGCGCTGTCTTGAGCGCCCACGCCGGCAGCGCCATCACCGGCTTGCCGAGCGCCTGGGCGAGTTCGTGCACGGACAACGCGCCGTCGCCACAGACATTGTAGATGCCGGCCGGCCCCTCGCCCGCCGCCCGCACCAGGACCCGCGCCAGGTCGCGGGTCCAGATGAACACGAACGGGCTGTCGGAGCCCTTGACCGCGATCAGCCGCGGCCTGTGAAACAACTGCGTGATCTGGTTTTCGAGCCCGGTGCCGAGCACGGTGCCGACCCTTAGTACCACCTGATCAAGCTGCGGCGAGCTTGTACGCGCCTCGGCCAGCATCTCCTCGACCTGGCGCTTGTGGTCGGAATAGGGAAACTTCGGATTGCCCCGCACTGCATCGCTCTCCCGGAGCGGCACCGGATTGTCGGCGTGATAGCCATAGGCCGCGCCCGAGGACGTCACCACCAGCCGCTCGACGCCATGTTCGAGCGCCGCATCGAGCACATTCCGCGTGCCCTTGACATCGACGTCGTGGGCGAAGTCCCGCGTCATCGCGCGCGAGGGCGACACGATCGAGGCGAGATGGACGATCACCTGCGGCTTGAACGACGCCACCACGCGGTGCGCATCATCCCCGCGCACATCGAGCGCCTCATAGGGAATGCCCGGCGGCAGCGCGGCGGGTTCGCGCACATCGGTGGCGAGCACCTCGCATCCAGTTGCCGCGAGTTCCTCAAGCAGCACCTGGCCGACAGCGCCGGCGGCCCCGGTCACCAGCACCCGCCTCATCGCCTCGCCTCGCTGCGCGACCAGAGGCTGGCCAGCGCCAGCCCGGAAATCGCGTGCCAGATGCCCCAGAACGCGGCTGCCACCGCCATGCCGCCAAGCCCGCCGAAAAAGGCGAAGATCAGCACGAGGCCAAGCCCCGAATTCTGGATGCCGGTCTCGATGGTGATGGCCCGCCGGTCATAATCCGAAAGCCCCATCAGGGTCGCCGTCAGATAGCCGCCCGCCAGCGCCAGCCCATTGTGCAGCACCACCAGCCCGGCGACGGCTGCGACATAGCCCAGAAAGAAGCTCCAGTTGGCGGCAAGCGCCAGCACGATGAAGCCGATGAAGATCACCATAGACAGCGATTGCATCGGCTTGCGGATCCGCGCGGCAAGCTCGGGCTTGCGCGAATTGAGCGCGATCCCCAGGATCAGCGGCAGGATGAGCATGAAGAACACGGTGATCGCGATCGACACTGGATCAAGCGTCGTCTGTCGCAGCAGATCCCGCGTCGGCGCATAGAGACTGCCCCAGAACGCCACATTGAGCGGTGTGAACAGGATCGCCGCCAGCGTGGCGATGCCGGTCATCGACACCGACAGCGCCGCATTGCCGCCGGCGCGATGGGTGATGAAATTGGAAATATTGCCGCCCGGACAGGCGGCGACCAGGATCAGCCCCAGGGCGATCGAGGGTTGCGGATTGGTGACACTCAGCATCGCGAAGGTCAGCGCCGGCAGCACCAGGAATTGCGAGACCAGCCCGGTGACGAGCGGCTTGGGCGCGCGCACCAGGGCCTTGAAGTCCGACACCCGCAGATCGAGCGCGATCGAGAACATCACGATCGACAGGATGGCGTTGAGCAGCATCAGGCTTTCGGGGCTGAAATTCAGCCGGACGGCATCGATCCCGTTCATGCGTCGCTGCCTTTCAGCGCCGCGATCCAGCTGGTCACGGCGGTCCGGTAGGTGGCCTTGTCGACATAATAGGCCATGCGCGGCAGGTCGATATAGTTCATGCCGCCGGTCATGCGCTTGAAGCCTGCGCCCTTTTCCTGCTTCAGCGCCTTGGCCGCCATCGTGCCTTTCCTGAGCGCCGAGATGTAACGCGCCACCATCTCCGCCTGCTCGTGCCGACCCTGCCAGCCAAGGCCGGAGGCCTCCACCATGCCAAGCACGAACACATCGTCGCGCTCGGGATGCAGGCAGTTGAGGAACAGATGCGGCGCGTCGCCCTGCCAGTTGAGCAACGCCTTGTCGATAAAGGGATAATGCAGTCTGTAGCCGGTCGCCGCCAGGACGAGGTCATAATCGGACTGGCTGCCATCCTTGAAATGCACCGTGTGCCCGTCGAACCGGTCGATATCGGGCCTCACCTTGATGTCACCATGCCCGGCATGGAACAGGATCAGCGAATTGACCACCGGATGGGATTCGTAGAGCGCATAATCAGGCTTCGGAAAGCCGTATTTCTGCGGGTCGCCGGTGAACCATTTCAGGATCATGCCGTCGACGCGACGCTTGAGCCACATCGGCAGCTTGATCTTGCCGCCCATCGTGTCCGCCGGGCGGCCAAATACATATTTCGGCACGAAATAATAGCCGCGCCGCATCGAGATATCGCAAGCCTTGCCGTGATGGATCGCATCCACGGCGATGTCGCAGCCCGAATTGCCCGCACCGATGATCAGCACCCGCTTGCCCTTGAAGATCTCCGGATCGCGGTAGGCGCTCGAATGGATCAACTCGCCCGCAAATGTGCCCTTGAACTCGGGCATGTTGGGCTCCGACAGCGTGCCGTTGGCAATCAGCAGCCCGGCGAAAACCGCCTGATGCTCCTTTCCCTCGGCATCGCGCCAAGTGACGCGCCAGCCCTCGCCGGATTTGCCCAGCGGCGTGGCTGACATGACGGCGGCGCCGAACAGGAAATGCTCGCGAATGCCGTAATGATCGGCGAATTTGCGGAAATAATGCCGCAACTCGCGGTGCGAGGGATATTCCGCCACATGGCTCTCCATCGGGAAATCCGCAAACTCGGTCATCTTCTTGGACGAGATCAGATGCGCCGTCTCGTACATCGTCGATTTCGGTCCGTCGATGTCCCACAACCCGCCGACGTCACAGTGCAGCTCAAAACCCTGGAACGGAATGCCTTGCTCGATGAGCGTCTTGGCCATCGCCAAGCCCATAGGCCCCGCGCCAATCAGCGCATAGTGCGCCCGCATGTCTTTGTGCCCGGCCTCGATTGCCGTCGTTGTTTGCGTGTCCAACTGTCCCCCTCCCTGGCTTTCAGTGGATTTTGTCTCTGTGCTTTATTGAACGATCGTTCATTTTAAGGCAAGGTGATTCATGACAAAAATTTCGCCTAGCCCCGATTTAACTGCCCCGCCGCGCCGTCGCGCACCGTCCCAGCGGTCTCTCGCCACCAGCCGCAACATCCTCGACGCGGCAGAACGCCTGTTTGCCGAACGCGGCTATGACGGCGCATCAGTGCGTGACATCGCAAGCGCCGCCGGTGCGCAGATCGCCTCGGTCAGCTTTCATCACGGCAGCAAGGAAGCCCTGTTCGCGCGCGTCATCGAGCGCCGCGCCACGGAATTGTCGCGCCTCAGGCTCGAAGCGCTCGAAACACTCAAGGCAGGCGCCGGCCCGGTGACGCTTGAAGGGATCCTCTCGGCCTTCCTCAGGCCCTATCTCGAAAAGGCCGGGCTTGACGGATGCGGCGCAGGCGATCCGCAATGGCTGGCCTATGCCCGGCTGGTGGCCATGGTGTCCGCGGACGCCCGGTGGCGCCAGATCTCGGAGCGCTGTTTCGACCCCACCGCAGGCGTCTTCATCGCGGAGATCGCCCGGCTTTTCCCAAACGCAAAGCCGTCGCGCATCGCGGTCGCCTTCGTCTTCTCGGTCTCTGCGATGCTGTCCCTGTCGACATCAAGATGGCGCATCGAAGCGCTGTCGGCCGCATCCGGCAGCGGGCCGGAGCCGGAGCATCAGGTCTCGGACCTAGTGCGGTATTGTGAGGCCGGCATGTGTGCCGCGCTGACCGACTGACGCTGGATAGCTCTCAAGACCTTAGCCAGGCCTGAACTGTTCAGTGCAGCAGTATCTCTCCGTCCACCCGCCGCCACTCGTTCGGCCCGATCAGCTTCTTGTGCGCATAGCGCACCGAGTGCAGCCGACCATCGAGCTTCTCTTCCCAGAACTCAAGGAACTTGCGCATCCCGGGAAAATCCGGCGCCAGATCGTAGTCCTGCCAGACATAGGTCTGCAGCAGCGATTGAAAATCGGGAAGACGATAGAAAATATGCGCGGTGGTCAGGCCGTAGCCTTCCATCTGCCGCTCGAACTCAGGTGAAGCCATTGTCGCGTGGACCTCCTGTGGTTTGACATGAAAATGACACCAAAACACAGCCCGCTTGGCAAGCAAAAAAGCAGTTTATCGCTTTCGATTCAGCCTGTTAGCAGCCACCAAGTTAGAGTGCTAATTTTTTCGCTTCCGGCTCTTGAAAAATCGTAAGCCAGAAACAATATCGTCTCGCGCCGGCGCCGGGAGATCCGGGCCTGGCTTCCCCCGGATCCGGCAAGGGTCGGGGGAAAGGAAATTCACTCAATGTTTGTCCAGGAGGAAAGCATGAAATTCCGACCGCTGCACGACCGCATCCTTGTCCGCCGCATCGAAAGCGATGAACGCACCAGGGGCGGCATCATCATTCCCGACACCGCCAAGGAAAAGCCGCAGGAAGGCGAAGTCATCGCCACCGGCCCCGGAGCCCGCAACGACCAGGGCGAGATCGTCGCGCTCGACGTCCAGGTCGGCGACCGCGTCCTGTTCGGAAAATGGTCCGGCACCGAAATCCGGCTCGACGGCGAAGACCTTCTGATCATGAAGGAGTCCGATGTCATGGGCGTGATCGAGGGCGAGGCAGCCCTTCGCCACGCCGCCTGAGTGAAAACCATCCAAGTTTCGAAGCCTTAGAGGAGCGAAAAATGGCTGCAAAAGACGTGAAGTTCCATTCTGACGCACGCGAGAAGATGCTGCGCGGCGTCGACATCCTGGCCGATGCGGTCAAGGTCACCCTCGGCCCCAAGGGCCGCAACGTCGTCATCGACAAATCCTTCGGCGCACCGCGCATCACCAAGGACGGCGTGACCGTCGCCAAGGAAGTCGAGCTTGAGGACAAGTTCGAGAACATGGGCGCGCAGATGCTGCGCGAAGTCGCCTCCAAGACCAACGATCTCGCCGGCGACGGCACCACCACCGCCACCGTGCTGGCCCAGGCCATCGTCAGGGAAGGCGCAAAGGCGGTTGCCTCCGGCCTCAATCCGATGGACCTGAAGCGCGGCATCGATCTTGCCGTCGACGCCATCGTCGCCGAGCTGAAGAAGAACGCCCGCAAGATCTCCAACAATGACGAGATTGCCCAGGTCGGCACCATCTCGGCCAATGGCGACACCGACATCGGCCGTTACCTGTCGGAAGCCATGCAGAAGGTCGGCAATGACGGCGTCATCACCGTGGAAGAAGCCAAGACCGCCGAGACCGAACTCGAGGTCGTCGAGGGCATGCAGTTCGACCGCGGCTATCTCTCCCCCTATTTCGTCACCAACCAGGACAAGATGCGGGTCGAGCTGGAAGAGCCCTATGTGCTGATACACGAGAAGAAACTGTCCAACCTCCAGGCCATGCTGCCGGTTCTCGAAGCCGTGGTGCAGTCGGGCAAGCCGCTGTTGATCGTGGCCGAGGATGTCGAGGGCGAGGCGCTGGCGACGCTGGTGGTCAACAAGCTGCGCGGCGGGCTGAAGATCGCCGCCGTCAAGGCCCCTGGCTTCGGCGACCGCCGCAAGGCCATGCTCGAGGACATCGCCATCCTGACCGGCGGATCGGTGATCTCCGAGGATCTTGGCATCAAGCTCGAGAATGTCACGCTGGAGATGCTGGGCCGCGCGAAGAAGGTCACCATCGAGAAGGAGAACACCACCATCATCGACGGCGCCGGCTCGCGCAAGGAGATCGACGGCCGAATCGCCCAGATCAAGGCGCAGATCGAGGAAACCTCGTCCGACTATGACCGCGAGAAGCTGCAGGAGCGGCTGGCCAAGCTCGCCGGCGGCGTCGGCGTCATCCGCGTTGGCGGCTCCACCGAGGTCGAGGTCAAGGAGAAGAAGGACCGGGTCGACGACGCGCTGCATGCCACCCGCGCAGCCGTCGAGGAAGGCATTCTGCCCGGCGGCGGCGTGGCGCTTCTGCGCTCAACCGGCGCGCTTGACAGCCTGAAGCCCGCCAATGATGACCAGCGCGTCGGCATCGACATCGTCCGCCGGGCGATCGAGGCGCCGGTGCGCCAGATTGCCGAGAACGCTGGCGCCGAAGGCTCGATCATCGTCGGCAAGCTGCGCGAGAACACCGACCTCGCCTGGGGCTGGAACGCCCAGACCGGCGAATATGGCGACCTGTTCAAGATGGGCGTGATCGACCCCGCCAAGGTGGTCCGCACCGCCTTGCAGGACGCAGCTTCGGTTGCGGGCCTGCTGGTCACCACCGAAGCGATGATCGCCGAAAAGCCCAAGAAGGAAGCCTCCGCCCCGGCAATGCCCGCCGGCATGGACTTCTGATCGGCGCAGACAGCAAGACCACGAGCCGCCCCGCACTGCCGGGGCGGCTTTCATTTGCGCGCCAGTCCGGCGCTTTTACTTGTCGTCGGGGTTCTCGGCGAGGTCTTCGATCGTATGTTTTCTGCGGATCGAGCGCACCGCCATCCAGGTGAACCCGATGGCGATCGGCACGAACAGGCTCGACGCCAGCCCGGATTTGACCGGCAGGTCGAACGCATCGAGCGGCTTGGCCAGATAGCCGAACAGGCCGACGATGTAGTAGGAGATCGCCGCCACCGAGAGCCCTTCCACGGTCTGCTGCATCCTCAGTTGCAGCTTCACCCGACGGTTCATCGAGCTCAGCAGCGCGCTGTTCTGCCGCTCAAGCTCGACATCGATCCAGCTTCTCAAGAGCGATGTGGCACGCGAGAGCTTGCGCGACAGGTTCGCCTGGCGCTCCTCGATCGACTGGCAGGTGCGCAGCGCCGGCGCCAGCCGCTTTTCCAGAAACGCCCCGATGGTCTCGAAGCCGGGCTTCTGGGTTTCCGCCAGCGAGGCCACGCGTTCGCCCACGATGTTGTAGTAGGCGCGGCTCGCCCCGAAACGGTAGAGGCTGAGCGCAGCACTGGCCTCGAGCTCCGCCGCGAGAATTGTGATTTCCGCCAGCAGGCTGTCGGCATTGTCGCGCGCGCCGGTCTTCATCGCCTGGGTGATCTTGGTCAGATTGTCCTCGATCCGCCGCATCTCCGGCGACAGGCTGCGCGCCAGCGACAGACCGAGTGCGGCAAGCGTCCGGTAGGTCTCGATGTCGAGCAGCCGCTGCACCACGGCGCCCCTTCCGGCATCGGTCATGCCCTTGTCGATCACTAGGATTCGGGTCAGCCCGTCGCCGTCCTGGCGGAAATCGGTGGCGATCATCGCCTGACCGCCCTTGATCTCGCTCAGGCACAGGCTGGTCGGATCAAAGCTGTCGACCGCCGCCTGGGTTTCCGGGCCATCCTCGCGCACCTCGAGCCGGATTCCCGATATCAGGGTGCCCGGCGGTGTGAACTGATCGCCGAAGGGATGGGTGTCAACGGACTTGCCGAATTTCGACGGCGCCGGCGCGTCCCAGAAATAGGTGGAGAACTCCGTGTGCCGCTCCCAGCGGAGCGTGCCCTGCCCCCAAGCCATGGAGAAATGCGCCGCCTCACGACCCGGCACGGCCACGCCGCGGGCGCGGGCCAGGCCGGCCAGAACCGCGTGATCCACCACCGCCCCGCCATCTGTCAGGAACGCCAGCTGGAAGATCACCCGGGATTTGCCGACCAGCGCGAAGGGACGCGCATGGATCTCGCCGAGCGCCTCGGCCCGGCCCTGCGCCATCGGAAATGAAAAACTGCCCATCGTCTCGCCAATCCCCTCCGACTACAGCGCCGTGCGCTTCATCAAGCGCATAAAGGTCGCTGCAGAACTTAAAACTGCCCCATCGCCAGCTCAATTCGATCCCACTTATACGACACCCGCGCACTCTTGCCAGCCGACCTGGCTGAACCTCAAGGCGAAACCCGAATAAGATGGCTTACGCCCGCAAACGGATAGAGGACCAGTTGACGCAGGTGTCGCCGCCTTGCCAAAATTCACCAAATACGCATACCACCAAAGACCGGTTCACGGCTCGCAGGGCCTTATCCTGACCGGATCACCGGCCCTGGCGCCCAGAATCTCGCAGCCGCCATCATGGCACAGCTTCCACGCGGAAACCGTCGTTCCGGACGAGGCAAGCACCAGCTCCGGCGCGACTGTGCCATCGGGCGACCAGACCCACCAGCCCTCCTCCAACCGCGCGCCTTCGCCCGGATCCATGCCCGCGCCCGATCCCTTGACCCGCGCCTGGGTGAGCTCCAGTCCCTGCTCCGTCACAAGCCAGCTTTCTTCCCACGCGGTCTTTTCAACCGAATGGGTCCACGACAGGCTGAACGTCGACGCAGCGATCATCAGCATCTTGCCGCTGGCCGATACGCACAGGCCAAGCACCATCTAGACGGCCGTTGCGCGGGCGCGCATCTGGCGCCAGGCCAGAAATGCGAACAGCGCCGCCAGCGCAAACCCGATCTCATCGGTCACCGGCAGCGCCGCGACCAGGGTGAACGCCGCAATCATCGCCAGGCCGCGCAGCGGCCAGCCGAGACGACCACCGAGATAGCCGATCACCGCAGCGCCCCACAACCCGATCGCCAGCACCACCTTTGCGACGATGTAGATCACCGCCGGGATGTAGCCGATCTGGTCGGCCAGCGGCCCGCCATCCTGCAGCATCAAGGCCGGCGTGTAGACCGCCATGAACGGGATGACGAAGCCCGCGGCGGCGACCTTGATCGCCTCCATCGAGATCTTCAGCCCGTTCTCCTTGGCGATCGGCGCCGCCGCGAAGCAGGCCAGCGCCACCGGCGGCGTCAGGTCGGCAAGAATGCCGAAGTAGAACACGAACATGTGGCTGACGATCAGCGGCACGCCAAGTTCGAGCAGCGCGGGACCTGCGATCGACGAGGTGATGATGTAGTTGGGGATGGTGGGGATGCCCATCCCGAGCACGATGCAGGTGATCATGGTCAACACCAGCGACAAGAACAGGCTGTTCTGGCCCACCGCGACGATGAACTGCCCGAAGGTGTTGGCAGCACCCGTAAGCGTCATCGTGCCGATGATGATGCCGACCACGGCGCAGGCCACGCCCACCGGCAGCGCGGTCTTGGCCCCGTCGGCCAGCGCATCGCGGCAGATCGCGAGCGTCTCGCGGCCGCCCTTGGAAAACGCGTTCCAGGCAATCAGCGCCAGCACCGCAGCCAGGATCACCATGATGCCGAACTGCAGGAATGCCGCCGCCACCAGTCCCAGCCCGACCCAGAAGATCAGCCGGATCACGCCCGAAGAAAGTCCCAGCGCTATCGACCCGCCGAGGATCAGCAGCACCGTCAGCGCGAGGCCTACGGTTCCGGCAAACAGCGGCGTGTAGCCCGAAAACAAGAGGTAAATCAGCATCAAGAGCGGCAGCACCAGGAACCATTGCTCCCTGAGCGCCTTCAGCGGCGAGGGCAACTCGTCCTTGGGCAGGCCGACGAGATTGTGCCGGCCCGCTTCCAGATGCACCATCCAGAACGCCGAGGCGAAATAGAGAATGGCCGGGATGATCGCCGCCTGCACAACCTCGTAATATTCGACGCCCAGCGTCTCGGCCATGATGAAGGCCACCGCCCCCATCACCGGCGGCATCAGCTGCCCGCCCATTGACGAGGTCGATTCCACACCGCCGGCAAAGGCCGCGCGGTAGCCGAACTTCTTCATCAGCGGGATCGTGAACTGCCCGGTGGTCACCACATTGGCGACGCCGGAGCCCGAGATCGTGCCCATCAGGCCCGACGAGATCACCGACACCTTGGCGGCCCCGCCGCGCTTGTGGCCGACCAGGCCAAGCGAGACATCGGTGAACAGCTGGATCATGCCGGCCTTCTCAAGGAAGGCGCCGAACAGGATGAAGAGGAAGATGAAGCTTGAGGAAACAAAGATCGGAATGCCGTAGATGCCCTCGGTGCCATAGGCCATGTGGTCGATCACCTGGGCAAAATCATAGCCACGGTGGTCGAGCGGCGCCGGCAGGTATTCGCCGAACAGGCAATAGGCCAGGAACGCGCCGCAGATGATCGGCAGCGCCGGCCCCATGATGACCCAGGCAGCGAGAAAGACGGTGGACAGCGCGATCACGCCGAGAACAATGTCGCGCGTCAGCGGATCGCCCGCGCGCAGCAGAAGCTCCGTGTATTCAACCCACTGATAGAGCGCGACCACGACGCCCAGCCCGGCCAGCACCCAGGCCGCGGTCTTGAGCAGCGGCCCGGCCTGGCGCGCCGCCGCCACCAGCGGAAAGGTGAGCAGCATGAGAAAGCCGACATGGATGGCGCGGACCACCTGGCTGGCAAAATCGATGATGTGGGCGGCGGTGGCGATCTGGAACACCGAGAAGCTGAGCGCGATCCAGAACAGCAGGCGGCCTTCGCGCGTCTGCGGAAAGCTCTCCGCAAGGGGATCATGCAGACCGAGATCGGGTTTCTCCGCCGGCGCGTGATGCGGCGTCTGATCATGAAGCATGCGATGTCCTCCCCGACACGCTAAGGCGAATGCGGCGGGACCACTTTCGCGATCCCGCCGTTTTAACACAATCTCAGTCCGGGCTTGCCCGGCCTTACATCATACCCTTTTCCTTGTAGTAGCGCTCGGCGCCCGGATGCAGCGGCACCGGCATGCCGTTGAGCGCGTTTTCGAGCTTGATCTGCTTGGCCGCATTGTGGGCGGCTTCCAGTTCCGGCAGGTTCTCGTAGAGCTGCTTGGTCATCTCATAAGCAAGATCGTCGCTGACATCGGAATGAGTGACGAGGAAGTTGACCACGGCGACGGTCTGCACATCTGCGTCCTGTCCCGTATAGGTGCCGGCCGGAATCGTGGCCGAGATGTAGGGCGCGCCGAGCGCCGCCACCACATCCTCGGGCACCGCCACCATCTGGATGTCGACCGAGGTCGACAGGTCCTTGATCGACGACACGCCCAGACCTGCCGACTGCAGCGTCGCATCGAGCTGGCGGTTCTTGATCAGCTCGACCGATTCCGCGAATGGCAGATATTCGGTCTTCGACAGATCGTCATAGCTCATGCCGGCGGCCGCAAAGATGGCGCGGGCATTGAGTTCCGTCCCCGATTTGGCGGCCCCCACGGACAGACCCTTGCCCTTCAGCCCGGCGAGATCGGTGATGCCGGATTCCTTCGAGGCGACAATCTGGATGTAGTTGGGATAAACGGCGGAAATGCCGCGCAGCTTGTCGAGCGGCGCCTTGAAGCCGGCTTCCGCATCGCCGTCCCAGGCGAGCTTGACCGAATCGCCCAGCGCCAGGGCGAGTTCGCCCTTGCCCTGCTGCAGCAGGTTTAGGTTTTCAACCGACGCCTTGGTCGACTGCACCTGGGTGCGCACGCCCTCGATCTTGTCGGCATAGATCTTCGACAGGCCGACGCCGAGCGGATAATAGACGCCCGAGGTGCCGCCGGTCAGGATATTGACGAACTGGTCGGCCTTGGCCGGCGCCAGCGACAGGCCCATGGCGGTTGCTGCCATAAGGGTGACAAGACTTCTGCGATTGATAGTGATCATCGGGTTCTCCTCCGTGTTTTGACTCGTGAGCGGCGGCTCTCCCCCGCAACGCTTCTGTCCTTTTTAACGATTGCGATCCTGAGGTCAAACCAAACCGCCAGAGTTCGGGCGCGCCGCGGACCGGACCTTCATATCTGTCGGTTTTCCGGCAAATAGCAAGCTGCACCGGACATTTCCTGGAGCGGCCCGTGCGGCAAGACCGAACGCATTTGCCAACGGGCAGACCCGCTCCGACCGGCGCCCGGGCGCCAACCGCCACCGCGTCGAACCATCCAGGCGCGTGTTGACGGCAGAAGGTCTTGATGCCCCAGGTCGGTCAACGTCTGGTCTGGTTTCCCGCCCGGTCAGACAGCTCCAAACCTTTCAATTGCCTCAAAAGTAGACTTCCCCGGATTTCCCGTATTGTTCCGGCTTGTGAAAGCAGCCTTCAACTGGCACGTTGCCAGAGTATGATTCACACTGCATGGGGAGAGCGCGCATGGCTCATAAATTCGAAATCTACAAGGACAAGGCAGGCGAATTCCGGGTTCGCTTCAAGTACAACAGCGAAATCATGTTTTCGACCGAAGGCTATTCGAGCAAGGCCAGCGCTCAGAACGCCATCGATTCCATCAAGAAGAACGGCCCCGAAGCCCCGGTAGAAGACAACAGCTGAGACATAAGGGGCGAGGTCCGAGGACAGCTACTTTTGTTGCCTTGAGCAACGATCACGGCCTGCGAAAGCGGAGCGCCAAAAGTGGCTGTCCCCGACTTTCCTATTCACACACCTTGGGCAGTCCGCCGATCACCAGGTCGGCGACGATGTCCGCATAGGCGTCGCGGTCGATCGGCCCGCCCGGCTTGTGCCAGAGATAGAACCAGTTGAGCATGCCGAACACCGACATGGTCACAGGCCCGACCAGGTCCGGCCGGGCGGCAAACCGCTCCGGCTCGATCGCCCGAACGGCCTCGGACATGTGTGTCACCAGCCGCCGCTGCAGCGCGCGCAAATGGCGCTGATTGTCCTCGGGCAGCGACGACAGAGCCTCGAGTTGCACCTTGTGCTCGGCATCGGAATCCCGGTAGGCGACCAGGATCGCCTTGATCAATGCCCGCAGCCGCGATTGCGGCGTGCCCGGCTCGCTTGCCGCAGCCTCCACCACCTCCACAAGCGCCGTCAGATGCGTGTCGAGGATGTCGAACAGCAGCGCATCCTTGGACGGATAATAGTGATAGATCAAGGCTTTGGAGACGCCGCAGGCCTCCGCCAGTCTGCCCATCGAGGCCCGGTCGAAGCCGTGCTCTGCAAAGAACGTGGCGGCCGTATGCAGGATCGCCTCGCGCTTGGCTTCGTGGTCCTTGGCGATGGTCCGCGCCATGGTTCAGGCCTTCGGCCGGTTGTCGACCACGCGCTTGGCCTTTCCTTCCGAGCGCGCGACATTGCCGGGCTCGGCCACGTCGATCCGGGCCGAGACGCCGACCGTGCTCTTGATGTGATGCGCCAGTTCGCGCGCCGAAGCCGCCCGCGCCTCCGCATCGGCCGCGGCCAGCGTGCATTCAACATGTACGGTCATGTCGTCCATCCGACCGGTGCGGCTGAGCTCGATCTGGAAATGCGGGGCGAGCCCTGAACATTTCAAAATCTGCTCCTCGATCTGGGTCGGAAACACATTGACGCCCCTAAGGATGATCATGTCGTCCGACCGCCCGGTGATCTTCTCCATCCGCCGCATCGAGCGTGCGGTGCCCGGCAGCAGGCGGGTCAGGTCGCGGGTGCGGTAGCGCACCATCGGCAGCGCTTCCTTGGAAAGTGTGGTGAACACCAGTTCGCCCATCTCCCCGTCCGGCAGCACCTCGCCGGTGACCGGATCGATGATCTCCGGGTAGAAATGATCCTCCCAGATATGCAGCCCGTCCTTGGTCTCGACGCATTCATTGGCCACGCCCGGCCCCATGATTTCCGACAGGCCGTAGATATCGACGGCATGCATGTCGAAGGCCTGCTCGATCTCGCTGCGCATCGAATTGGTCCAGGGCTCGGCGCCAAAGATGCCGACGGCGAGCGAGCTGTCGCGCGGATCGAGCCCCTTTCGGCGGAACTCATCCAGGATCGACAGCATGTAGGACGGCGTCACCATGATCACGCGCGGCTTGAAATCGTCGATCAGCGAGACCTGCCGCTCGGTCATGCCGCCCGACACCGGCACAACGGTGCAGCCGAGCCGCTCCGCGCCGTAATGGGCGCCCAGCCCGCCGGTGAACAGCCCGTAGCCGTAGGCGACATGAACGATATCGCCCGGCCGCCCGCCCGACGCCCGGATCGAGCGCGCCACCAGATCCGACCAGATGTCGATGTCGCGCGCGGTATAGCCCACAACGGTGGGCTTGCCGGTGGTGCCCGACGAGCCATGCAGTCGGGCGATTTTTTCACGGGGCACCGCGAACATGCCGAAGGGGTAGTTGTCCCTCAAATCATGCTTGGTGGTGAACGGAAATTTTGCGAGATCAGAAAGCGTCTTGAGATCGTCCGGATGCACGCCCTTTTCGTCAAACGACGCGCGGGTATGCGGCACATTCTCATAGGCATGCGCCAGCGACCATTTCATGCGCGCAAGCTGCAGAGCCGCGATCTCGTCGCGCGAGGCGATCTCGATCGGATCAAGGCTGGCCCGTGCGGGCGTCAAGTCAAGCATCGGTGTCTCCTGCACTCCCCCGGACTGCGGCTTGTTTAAGTCCGCGCCCGCTCCCAAAATCCTGTCCACAGCCGCCGCTCAGGCGGCAGGCTCCTCGAAATGCGTGCCCGCAACCATCCGTGACAATCCGCGGAATTCGGCGATGGCCACGCCATCCTCGCGGCTCACCGTCACGTCGTAGATCCCCGACCGCCCGGCGAGCGTGACTTCACGCGCTGTCGCGGTCAGCCGGTCGCCCTCCCGCCCCGGCGCCAGGAACGTGACCGAACAATGCTGCGCCACGGTCAGTGTGTTGTGGCTGTTGCAGGCAAAGGCAAAGGCGCTGTCGGCCAGCGTGAAGATCGCGCCGCCATGGCAGGATCCGTGGCCATTGAGATGATCCTTGCGCACCACCATCGAGATGGTGGCTGTTCCAGGCCCGACGGCTTCGATTGTCATGCCGCAGGCCTGGCTCATGTGGTCGTCTTTCCACATCGCGGCGGAGGATCTTTCGGCCCGGTCCTGATCCGAGAGCCCGCTCATTGCGCACCCCCGAACTTCGGCTCGCGCTTTTCGAGGAATGCGCGCACGCCCTCGGCGTAATCAGCCGACCGCCCGGCATCCCGCTGGGTCTCCGCTTCAAGGTCCAGATGCGGATCGAGCCCGTGCTCGGCCGCGGCCTGGATCAGGCTTTTCATCCGCCCCAGCCCGAAGGTCGGCCCGGCGGCAAGCCTTGTTGCCAGCGCGCGGGCTTCATCCATCAGCTCGGCATCATCCACGGACTTCCAGATCATGCCCCAGTGCTCGGCTCTTTCCGCCGTCACAGGTTCGGCGGTCATGGCGATTGCCTTCGCGCGCGCCTCGCCGATCAGCCGCGGCAGCATCCAGGACCCGCCTGCGTCGGGAATGAGCCCGACGCGGGCGAAGGACTGGATGAACTTGGCGCCGCGCGCGGCGAGCACGATGTCGCAGGCCAGCGCCAGGTTGGCGCCAGCGCCCGCCGCCACGCCATTGACGGCGCAGACGATGGGCTTTTCCAGCGAACGGATGCGGCGGATCAGCGGATTGTAAAAACGGATCAGCGTGTCGCCAAGATCGGGAGGACCACCCATCTTGTCTGGATCGCGCGCCGAGAGGTCCTGGCCCGCGCAAAAGCCCCGGCCTGCGCCGGTCAGCAGCACCGCCCGGCAGCGCGCATCGTCGCGCGCCATGTCGAAACACTGGGCCAGCGCCCCATGCATCTCGTCATTGAAGGAATTCAGCCGATCCGGCCGGTTCAGCGTGATTTCCAGCACGCCGCCGCTCCAGGAATGCAAAACCGTGTCACTCATCGCAAGGGTCCTCCCGAAAATAAGGGTTGCATAAGCCGACCGGTTGGTCAATTAATAAATCCACCGCCATTCGCCTGCAAAATGCCACGCCTTTTTCGAGGAGCCGCCATCTTGACCAATGCTTCCGCCACCCCAGAAACCGGACCGGAAATGAAGGTCGTGCATGTCAGCATCGACGAAGGCCACGCGCTGGTGACCATCGACAATCCGCCGGTCAACGCGCTCGCCGTGAGCGTGCGCCGGGGCTTGATGGAGGCATTGCAGTCCGTCAACGAAGCAGGCTGCAAGACCGCGGCCATAGTCTGCGCAGGACGCACCTTCGTAGCCGGCGGCGACATTTCCGAATTTGCCGGCCCGCCGCCGCTGCCGCATCTCCCCGACGTGCTGGCCGCCATCGAGGCAAGCCCGGTGCCGTTCATTGCCGTCATGCACGGCACCGTGCTCGGCGGCGGACTCGAGCTGGCGCTCGCCTGCGCCTGGCGCATCGCCGACAGCCAGACGAAATTCGGCCTGCCCGAAGTCAGCCTCGGCCTCATCCCCGGCGCCGGCGGCACCCAGCGTCTGCCGCGCGTCATCGGTCTCGAACAGGCCGCCCGCATGGCAGCTTCCGGCAAGCCGGTGAACGCCGCAGCGTTCAAGGATTTCGGCGGCCTTGATCTCGTCTTCGACGGCGATCCGATGACGGCGCTCGCCGCCTTCCGGGACAGCCTGCCCGAGCGACCCGTCAACACGTCGCAGCGCCCGGTGGAGGCAGCAGACCTCACGGCACTGAAGGCTGAGATAGTCAAATCCGCCAAGGGCGCCGATGCGCCGATGATCGCGCTCGAAACCACTGCACTCGCCGCCACGCTGCCCTTCGCCGAGGGTGCCGCGATCGAACGCCAGACCCATCTCGAACTTCGGGCAAGCTCCCAGTCGCGCGCGCTCCGGCGGCTGTTCTTCGCCAGCCGCGCGGTCACCCGCCCGGCCCGGCTGAAATCCCTCGACCCGGCTCCGATCACCCACGTCGCCATCGTCGGCGGCGGCCTTATGGGCGCGGGCATCGCCGCCGCCTGCCTGGCGAGTGGCCACCGCGTCACCCTGCTCGAGCGCGACACAGAGAGCGCCGATGCCGGACGCTCCCGCGTCGAAGCGATCATCGCCAGGGATCTGGCCTCCGGCCGCATCTCTGACGACAAGGCCGAGGCCCGCCGCGCAGCGTTCTCCGCGGGTACGGATTACGCCGCAGCGTCGGACGCCGACATCGCCATCGAGGCGGTGTTCGAGGACCCCGAAATCAAGCGCGCCGTGTTCATGCAGCTGTCTGATGTCATGTCCGAAACGGCCTTGATTGCCACCAACACCTCCTATCTCGACCCAAACATGATCAGCGAAGGCATGCCGGGACCGGGCCGCTTCCTCGGCCTGCACTTCTTCTCGCCCGCCAACATCATGAAGCTGGTCGAGGTGGTGAGCACATCGGTCACCTCCGACCAGACCATGGCGACCGCCTTCGCCTTTGCCCGCGGCCTGGGCAAGATCCCGGTCGAGACCGGCGTCTGCGACGGCTTCATCGGCAACCGCATCCTCTCGGCCTATCGCCGCCAGGCCGATTACATGGTCGCCGACGGCGCCTCGCCCTACGAGGTCGACGCCGCCATGCGCAGCCTCGGCATGCCGATGGGCCCCTACGAGCTCCAGGACCTGACCGGCCTGCAGATCAGCTGGGCCAACCGAAAGCGCCAGCGGGCCGCGGGCACCTGGCCCGGCCGCTATGTCGATATCGCCGACCGGCTCTGCGAGATGGGCCGCCAGGGCCGCGGCAGCCCGATGAAGAAAGGCTGGTACGACCATACCGGCGGCAAGGGCGAGCCCGACCCCGAAATCGAGGCAATGGTCGCGGCCTGGCGCGCGGAACACGGCACGGAACAACAGGCCTTTTCCCAAGACGAAATCGTCCTCAGGATCATGGCGGCCATCGTCAACGAGGCCAATCTGATCCTCGAGGAAGGCATTGCCGCAAGCGACACTGCCATCGATATCGTCTGGACCGAGGGCTACGGCTTCCCGAAACATCTGGGCGGGCCGATGTTCTGGGCCGAGGAGGCCGGCATGGACCGTCTTCGGGAGGCCTTCGCTGCGATCGACGCGCAAAGTCCCGGCTCGTGGAGAGCCGCGGCTGCGCTCAAGGGATAGTCGCCAGCGCCGGGTCACGGTCGCAGGAGATTTGGCGGTTTGCCGCCGGGAGGAGACAGACATGGGTTTGATCAATGTGCACAGCTACCTCGCCGGCGCGTGGCTGCCCGCCGATGATGGCGCCCGTCCCATCGCCAGCGCCGTTACCGGCGAGCCGCTGGCGATGGCCGGTCGGTCCTCACTCGACACGCAAGCCATGCTCGATTTCGCCCGGCTGAAGGGCGGGCCGGCGTTGCGGGCCATGACATTCCACGACCGCGCCCGCATGCTCAAGGCGCTCGCGCTGGAACTTTCGAAGTTCAAGGACAAGCTCTACGCCCTGTCCCACACCACCGGCGCCACGAAACCCGACGCCATGATCGACATCGACGGCGGTATTTCCACGATGCTGGTCTATGCCTCGAAGGGCCGTCGCGAAATGCCCGATGGACACATCCTTGTCGAGGGCGACCTGGAAATGCTCTCGCGGGGCGGCACCTTCGTCGGCCAGCATGTCGCCACATCGCTCAAGGGCGTCGCCGTCCACATCAATGCCTTCAATTTCCCGGTCTGGGGGATGCTCGAGAAGCTGGCGCCGACCCTGCTCGCCGGCATGCCGGCCATCGTCAAGCCGGCGACCTCGACCTGCCACGTCACCGAGCAATGCGTCCGCCGCATGATCGAAAGCGGCATCCTGCCCAAGGGCGCGGTGCAACTCGTTTCGGGCGGCCTGGGCGATCTGCTCGACCATCTCGATTACCAGGATGTCGTCGGCTTCACCGGTTCCGCCAGGACCGCGCTGATGCTGCGCTCCAATCCGATCCTGCTTGAACGCAGCGTCCGCTTCGTCGCCGAACAGGACAGCCTCAACGCCTCCGTGCTCGGCCCGGACGTGACCGAAGCCAGCCCCGAATTCGACATCCTGATCAAGGAAGTGGTGCGCGAGATGACCGCAAAGGCCGGCCAGAAATGCACCGCCATCCGCCGTATCATCGTGCCCCAGGCGCTCATCGGTCCGGTCGGCGAGGCTATCAAGGCGAAGCTCGCAAAAATCCGCATCGGCGACCCGGCGCTTGAGACCACCCGCATGGGCGCACTCGCCTCAGCCGCGCAGAAGGCCGACGTGCTCGACAAGGCCAGCCGGATTTCAGCCGAATGCCGGCTGCTCTCGGGCGACGCGGACGCATTCGAGGTTGACGGCGCCGACAGGACCCGCGGCGCCTTCGTCCCGCCGATGCTGTTTGCCTGCGATGACCCGGACGCAGCCGATTCCGTGCATTCGGTCGAGGCTTTCGGTCCCGTCGCTACCCTGATGCCCTACCGCCATCTCGATCATGCGGGCGCGCTGATGAACCGGGGCAAGGGCAGCCTCGTGGCGTCGGTGATCACCCATGACCCTCAGGTCGCCCGCGCGCTGCTGCTCGACGCCGGCGCATCCCATGGCCGCCTCTATGTCAACAACCGCGACAGCGCGAAGGAAGCCACCGGCCACGGCTCGCCGCTGCCGCACATGGTGCATGGCGGCCCGGGACGCGCCGGCGGCGGCGAGGAACTCGGCGGCATCCGCGGCGTGATGCATTACATGCAACTGACCGCCGTGCAGGGCAGCCCCGATATCATCTCCGCGATCACCGGCACCTGGATCAAGGGCGCGGCCAAGCCCAAATCAGAAGTTCACCCCTTCACCCGCACCTTCGACGAGCTGCAGATCGGCGAGACCATCGTAGCCGGCCCGCGCGTTGTCACGCTCGAAGACATCGAGCATTTCGCGAGTTTCACCGGCGACACCTTCTACGCCCACATGGACGAGGAGGCGGCGAAGGCCAATCCATTCTTCCCCGGCCGCGTCGCCCATGGCTATCTGCTCCTGTCCTTCGCCGCCGGCCTTTTCGTCGAGCCCGACCCCGGCCCGGTGCTCGCCAACACCGGTCTCGACGGGCTCAAATTCATGAAGCCGGTCTCGCCCGGCGACGCCATCTCGGTCAGCCTCACCGTCAAGCGCAAGACCCGCCGCACCGACGACTACGGTGAGGTCCGCTGGCATGTATCCCTCACCAATCAGGACGGCGACGACGTGGCCGAATACGAACTGCACACGATGAACGCGTATCAGCGCTAGCAGGAATTCGCGGAGTTGGCTCCCGTTCAGGCCAGCACCGCGACAAAACCCGCGATGCCCGCGACAACCGCTGCTCCGACCGCCATGAACCGCACAAAGCGCTTGCGGTCCTGCCGCGAGGCCGAGCCGGCCGAATAGTCGAACCGCTCATAGACGATGCGCTCCATCGGCAGGCCGTGATCGAGCAGCATGTCCGACACCGCAACCACCATCGGCCCCGGCCCGCACATCATCGCGACGGTCTCCTTGGGCTCGAGCCCAATGAGGAGCCTTGCGAGGCGCGGCTGGTCGAACCGGCCGACTTCTCCAGAAAATCCTTCCTCCCCGGTTTCACTCAACAGCATCGCCTTGAGATCGAGTACCGTCTTCGCCGCTTCGATCTCCTCGACACAGGCAAGGTTCGACGGCTGCCCGACCGCATAGGCGAGCCGAACCGGGCGCGGGTCCTTGCGGGCGACGAGTTCGCGAAGCAACCCCATGATCGGTCCGATGCCCGCGCCGCCCGCCACAAGCAGCAGCGCCTTGCCCGGATGGCTTTCCAGTGAGAATTCGCCATAAGGACCGTCGACACCGATCAGCGTCCCCGGCTTGAGCGTCCCGACCTTATCGGTGAAATCGCCCGCCTCCTTGATGATCAGGCTGATGCCGCGCCGCGACGGAATGTCGGCGATGGAAAACGGATGATCGAACAGCGGAAACCGCCGCGCCCCGACCGTCATCCAGACGAACTGGCCCGCCTCGTAGCTCAGATCCGGCGTTTTAGCTGCCGGCTGGATATCGAGTTCCCAGGTCCTCTCGGCAAGCTTGGTCACCGATTCAAGCCGCCAGGGATTGAGGTGCAGCCACAGCCAGCGCCAGCCATAGAGGATGCCGATCACGATCACGAGCGCGCCCGCGACCACCCACCACCAAATGTTGATTGCGCCCAGCGCACTGAACCGGCCGACGGTCAGCGCATGATGCAGGCCCGCAACCGCCACGATGAGCGCCAGCACCACATGGCTTGCCCGCCAGAACTCATAGCGAACCGGCAGCCTTTCGCGGAATGCCGAACCGATCACCAGCAGCGCCAGGGCAACGAGTGCGATCACGCCGGACCGGTAGTGCGGCAGCACATGATAGGCGACAAGCCGCTGCATCCCCAGCTCCGGATCGTCAAGCAGGGTGGGCAGAACATAGAGCACCGGATGCAGCATCAACCCCACGAGCACCCACCAGGCGGCGATCTTGTGGAAGGCCATGATCTTGTCGATGCCGAGCCGGCCCGAAACCGGTCCGAACCGACCGGAGGTGACGAACTGCACGGCGATCCCGGTCAGCAACGCCAGGCCCGCGCCCGCGCCCGCCAGTTCCCAAGCGTCGAGCGGGGCGACCTGTCTCAGGCCGGCAAGCGCCAGCGGCAGCAGGAGTGCAACGAGATAGAGTGTTGCAAGCGCACCGCCACTCAACCGCGGCAATCTGAGGACGGGCGGCTCTTTGCGTCGGGCCAAGTCGATCCTTTCGCGTCGTTGAACGAACCTTGGTCTTGATACAACATCGGCACCAAACTGCATTGACCTGCGTCAATGACTGGCCGATGCGCCCATGCGAAGCTTGACCGATGAGAGACCAGACGGAGGCATGACCTTGACCAAGATCCGCCCGTTCCGACTTCTTGCCGCAGCTTTCGTTTCGCTCGGCTGTGCGTCCCTTGCACCCTTGCCCGCCGCGGCTGACACCACCAGCCTCGATGCCCTGGCCGCGATCGTCGAGGCCTGGCGAACCTCCCCCCACGCCGATCACGGCTCGCTCTCCTTCACCTACTGGAACAAGGACGGCGCGGTGCCCGAAGACTGCGCCGCTTGCCATTCCGGGCCCGGCTTCATCGATTTTCTCGGCGCCGACGGCAGCCAAGCCGGGATTGTCGACCACCCGGCCGCGATCAGTTCGGTGATCGGCTGCGCTTCCTGCCACACCGAGGCGGCCCATGCGCTCGACAGCGCCGTGCTGCCCTCGGGCGTCACGCTTGAGGGCCTGGGCTCCAATGCAACCTGCTCGATCTGTCACGCCGGACGCGCCTCGGGGGACACCGTCGCTGCCGCGATCGAAGGGATCGACGAGGACGCTGTGTCAGCGGATCTCGGCTTCATCAATGTCCATTACGGCATCGCCGCGGCGGTGATGCAGGGCGGCGAAGGCCGCGCCGGCTTCCACTACCCCGGCCAGACCTATGCCGGGCCCTTCCTGCATGTCCGGGACGCCGACACCTGTGTCGCCTGCCACGATGTCCACACCACCAAGGTCGACTCTGAGAACTGCCTTTCCTGCCATCGCGGCGTCGAAGAGCTTGCCTCAATCCGCATGCGCCACGATGATTTCGACGGCGACGCAGACAATTCGAAAGGCATCCAGTCAGAGATCCTGGGCCTGCATGCGCGGCTCTACGCCGCGATCCAGGCCTATGGGAGGGACGTGTCCGGCACGCCCATCGGCTACGCCAAGGGCAGCTTTCCCTATTTCTTCACCGACACCAATGGCGACGGGGAAATCAGCGAAGACGAAGCGGTCTTTCCGAACCGCTACCAGACCTGGACCCCGCGGCTGCTGAAAGCCGCCTACAATTACCAGGTCGCAGCCAAGGATCCCGGCGCCTATGTGCACAACCCGGCCTATGTCCTGCAACTCCTGCACGATTCGCTGGAGAGCCTGTCGGAACAGGTCAGCATAGACATGCAGGCTTTGAGCCGTCCCTGAGCCGAAATGGACGGAACACTTTGGATTTTGAGGGCAAAGACCCGCAAGATTTGAAGTGTCCCCGAGCTTACGCGAACGCCCCGCCGTGCGCGACGGCAAAAACGGCTCGATTTTCAGATCGATGCTGCTAGGCTCCCGGCTCAAGTCCGGGGGAGAGAATCTTGCTGCACACACCGACCGAATTGAGAACCCGCACGTCGGCGGGCATCATCCTGATGTGCGTGGGCGTGGCCAGCCTCTGCGTCAACGATGCCCTGGCCAAGACCCTGACCGCGCATTACTCGCCGTTTCAGATCCAGTTCCTGCGCAACCTGATCGCCCTGCCCTTCGCCATCCTGATCGCCTGGAAGATGGGCGGACCGTCGGCGTTGCGCTCGCACAAGCCGTTGGCGCATCTGATGCGCGGCGGGCTCTGGGTGGGGGCCACCTTCCTGTTCTTCACCTCCATCACCTATCTGGGACTGGCCGAAGCCACCGCGCTGATCTTCGTAGCACCCTTGTTCATCACCGCACTCTCGGCGCTGATCCTGCGCGAACATGTCGGCTGGCGCCGCTGGCTCGCCGTTCTCGTCGGCTTCGCAGGCGTACTGATCGCAGTGCGCCCCGGCACATCGGCCTTCCAGACCATCTCGCTGCTGCCCGTCGCCACCGCCTTCGTCTATGCGCTGCTGATGCTCTCGGCCCGCTGGGTGGACAGCCGCGAAAGCGTCTGGACGCTGCTCCTCTACATGACCGGCACCGGCGCGCTGATCAGCCTGTTCATCGTGCCCTTCGTCTGGCTCCCGCTCAGGGGCGAGGATCTGTGGCTGTTCGCGGCCATCGCCATCTTCGGCACCGCCGGCATGACCATGATGACCCAGGCCTTCCGCCTGGCGCCGGCCGTGGTGGTGGCGCCGCTCGACTATTCCGCCATCATCTGGGCGACGCTGCTGGGCTGGCTGTTCTGGAACGAGATCCCTGACGCGCTGGTCTTCGTCGGCGCTGCGGTGATCATCGCCAGCGGCGTGTTCATCATCTGGCGGGAGCACCGGGCGGAGGGGTGAGTGGGGCTCGGCAATCTTGACGCCGCCAGACCTTCGACCTACTTTGTTACATGTAACACGCCAGTGGAGGTCTTGCCGTGCCCACCCCTGTCAGCCAGCGGGTCCGCAAGCGCCGGGATGCATTGCGCGCGGCGGGCTTGCGACCGGTTCAGATCTGGGTTCCCGACACCCGCCGCCCGGATTTTGCCGCGGAATGCCGCCGTCAGGCACGAATAGTCGCCGCTGCCGACGCCGCGGACCAGGATCTCGACGCCTTCATCAACGCGGCGCTCGGTGACCTTGATGACGGACCCGGGGCGTGAGGCGTGGCGATCTGGTCACGGTCGCCATGCCCGGGGACTTCGGCAAACCCCGCCCTGCCCTGATCATCCAGGCCGATCCCTTCGCCGAGACCGGCACGGTCACGGTGCTGCTCATCTCCAGCACCCTGGTCGAAGCCCCGCTGATCCGGCCGACGCTTGACCCGACGCCCGGGAACAGGCTCCAGAAATCTTCACAAGTGATGATCGACAAGGCCATGACCGTCCGGCGCGACCAGCTCGGCCCGCCCTTCGGACGGGTCGACGACGAGACCATGCTCTCGGTCACACGGCTGCTTGCGGTGTTCCTGGGACTCGCCTGAAACCGCTACACACCGCAAAGATTCTGCTCTCACTTGGCCAATCCATCCACCCCCGTCACCTCTATCCCGAAAGGCGCGAAATGCCTGACATTCCGGGTGAGCAGCATCAGCCCGTGATGGTGTGCCGTGCCCGCGATCATGGCGTCCGAAGCGCCGGAATTGAAGCCGGCGGCGATCGCCCTTGCTTCCAGTTCTCCCGAGATCCGTGCGACTGCCGCATCGACGGCCAGGATGGTGTCGGCATGATAATCGACCAGGGTCCGCAGCCAGCTTTCAAGCGATCGCGCCTTGCGCACCGCACCTCTCGCGTCCAGGAGCCGCACACCCTTTTCAAGCTCATGGATCGAAACGGCAGAAAGAAAGAGCTGTCCCAACTTTTCCAGTTCGTCGACCCGGGACGCGAAACCCTCATTCACACCCTCCCTGCCCGGCGCCAGCAACGAGATCACGTCCGTGTCGAAAAGATAGCCATTCACAATTCTATGTCGCGCGATGGCGTCCGGTTGCGGGCAAACACGTCTTCGGCGAGATCGATATCGAGTGGAAACCGCTTGAGATGTTGCACAAGACTCCGCCTCTCCTTGCCGAGTTCCCGTTTGGCAACCTCCGCCGCTTCGATGCTGACCAGCACGGCGGCCGGCTTTCCGTGGCGGGTGATGGTCACGAACTCGCCAGCTGCGGCATCGTCAACAAGGCCGGAAAGACCGGCCTTGGCATCTTTCACGCCAACACTCGACATCGACACGCCTCTGCTTGTAACCACATGTGACCATAATATAGATCAATCTGCCACTTGCGACAATGAGCGCCCCCCTCACCCATACCGCGCCGCCGTCAGCCCCTCGAACGAGATCTCAGGCTCCTTGCCCAGCACCGCATCCGCCACCGCGCGGCCCGAGCCGCAGGCCATGGTCCAGCCGAGCGTGCCGTGGCCGGTGTTGAGGTACAGATTGTCGTAGCGAGATGGCCCGAGCACCGGCGTGCCGTCGGGCGTCATCGGACGGAGGCCCGTCCAGCCCTCGGCCTTGGAGATGTCGCCGCCCTTGGGGAACAGGTCACCGATCACGTGTTTCACCGTGTTGGTCGCGTGCGGGCCGAGACGGTTGGAATAGCCGGCGATCTCGGCGGTGCCCGCCACGCGGATACGGTCGCCGAGACGGGTGATCGCCACCTTGTGGGTCTCGTCCATGATGGTCGATTGCGGCGCGAACGCGTCGTCGGTCACCGGCAGCGTCACCGAGTAGCCCTTGACCGGATAGACCGGCAGGTTGACGCCGATCGGATTGAGCACCTTCGGCCCATAGCTGCCGAGCGCGCAGACATAGCGGTCGCCCGTGAGCCGTCCGGCGATCTCGGTGTCGACGCCGGCGACGCGGCCGTTCTCGATCGCAATTCCCCTGATCGTCTGGCCATACTGGAACTCCACTCCCATCTCGGCGCATTTGTCGGCCAGCGCCATGGTGAACATGCGGCAATCGCCGGTCCGGTCGGCGGTGAGCCGCAAGCCGCCGACGAACTTGTTGCGGACCTCGGCCAATGCCGGTTCGACCGCGATGCAGGCGTCACGGCCCAGCACCTCGTAGGGTGAATCATATTCCGCCAGGATCTCCTGGTCGGCCTTCGACCCCTTCATCTGCTTGGCGGTGCGGAACAATTGCAGCGTGCCCTGCTCGCGCCCGTCATAGTCGATGCCGGTTTCCGCAATCAGGTCCGGCAACACGTCGCGCGAATAGTTCGAGATCCGAACCATCCGGCCCTTGTTGATCCGGTAGGCCTCGTCATTGCAGTTTTGCAGCATCTGCAGGCCCCATTTCCACATGGTCGGGCTGATCAGCGGCCAGATGAACAGCGGCCGGCGCTTCATGAACAGCCATTTGAGCGCCTTCATCGGCACGCCCGGTGCTGCCCAGGGCGAGGTCATGCCGTAGCTCAGCTCGCCCGCATTGGCGTAGCTGGTCTCGAGCCCCGGCCCCGACTGCCGGTCGAGCACCACGACTTCGGCCCCGCCCTTGGCCAGATAATAGGCCGTGGTGACGCCGATCACGCCCGCTCCCATGACGACAACTCTCATGACTGGCAGTCCTTTCCGGGCTTGAATCACGCAACGCGACCAAGCCTAGCCTATGCGGGCGCAGACCGCCAATCGGGGACGGGCGGGACAGGATACATGCTTGGGGGAAGGATTCCGGTTTCGTGTCTGGGCATGTGACTGGCAAGAAGACCCCTCCCCAACCCCTCCCCACAAGGGGGAGGGGCTTCGCGCGCCTCTGGTCCAATGCCAGGTCACAAGAGCCACCCCGAAATGAGATATAGATATCGCAGAAGCGAGCGCGGCAGGGTCAAGCCCCTCCCCCTTTGTGGGGAGGGGTTGGGAAGGGGTTCTTTTTTGTCCAGGTGATAGGTCATTTACAAAATAGACCGCTTCCCCGGTATGGTCCATGAAGCCACAGCCCCCGTCCACTTCCACGACGCACCCCACCCCGCCTTCACAGCCGGAAATCAGCCCGTCCGCAACGGCGGGATCGCCAGCACATCGACCGGCGACATCCGCAGCACCTGTTCCGTGACGCTGCCCAGGAACAGTTTGGCCAGTCCGCTCTGGCCCTGGGTCGACATCACGATGAGGTCGGCCTTCTCCTCGTCCGCCGCGGCAAGGATCTCGTGCGGGGCCGTGGTCGCCTCATGGCGGACCATCGGCGCGAGGTCGCCGACCCTTGCCGAGTCCAGAAAGTCCGCGAGCTTGCGCTCCGCTTCCAGTTTTTCAGCGGCCTGGTATTGGTTGCGTTCATCCTTGGGCATCGAATGGCTGAAGGCCAGCCTGAGCGCCGGCGCATCGAAGACATAAAGCAAGGTGTTGCGGATGCCGCCCGAAAGCCCGAGGGCTGCGAAGCGTTCCAGCGCCGCGCGCGACGCATCGGACAGTTCGGTCGTCTGCATCACATGCCGGTAATCTCCCGTCGGAAGGGCATTGACCATCAGCACCGGGCAGCGCGCCGAGCGGATCGTCCACTCCGCCGTGGTGCCGACAAAGATGTCCTTGAGCATCTGCCGTCGATGCGGTCCGATGACCAGCAGGTCGGGCGCGGCCTCCTCCACCGCCCGCGGGATGCCGACCAGCGGCACCGCCTGTGTGACCTGCGTTTTGCAGTCCACGCCATCGACCTCGCGCAGGGTTGCCCCCATCTGACGCAGCAGCGTTTCCGCCTCTTCGCGCTCGGCTTCGACAGTGCGCCGCGGCTGGTCGGCATTGACCACATGAAACAGGGTGATCTCGGCGCCGAACTGCCACGCCAGCAGCGTGGCGCGGCGCAGCGCCCGGTCGGAGCGCTCGGAGAAATCCGTGCCCATCATGATCTTTTTCATCGCACCAGGCCCAGTCCGTTGCATCAAACCGGCAGAGCGAGGTGGTATTGGCGCCTCACGCCCTGTCAGAATTGATTATCTTTCACTATGTTGTGATATGGCAAGGCAAACCGGCGAGAAGGGCTCCGAATGTCCCGAAATCAGGATACGACCCGAAGGCAGGCTACCCTTTCCAAACGCAGCTGAGGGCACCCTTCGGCGCAGGATCGGGACCGGGAAGCCCTGCCGGCCGCCATCGGCGGGAGGCGCCGGATCAGTCCGGTGACGCCTGGGCGCTTTTGACAAACCGTGCCGAGAAGCCGGCGCGAACCGGGACTGGCTCCGGGGCAGCATGTGGATCGCCGCGCCAGGCCGGTGCAAAGATGATGAGATGAAGGGGCAAAGCCGTTGATGGAAATGATCGTTCAGTCGCCTTTCGGGGAAGTCGCGGCCCTCCTGGTGCTGGCCGCCGTGATTGGTTTCCTCGGGATCCTGCTCAGGCAGCCGCTGATCGTCAGCTTCATTGCCGTCGGCCTGATCGCCGGTCCCTCGGCGCTGGATCTGGTGCGCTCGAGCGACCAGATCAGCCTGCTGTCCGAACTCGGCATCGCCGTGCTCTTGTTCCTGGTTGGCATCAAGCTCGACGTGAAGCTCATCCGATCGCTGGGCGCGGTGTCGCTTCTGACCGGCCTCGGCCAGGTCGCCTTCACCTCGATCTTCGGCTACCTGATCGGCCTGGCGCTGGGCCTGGGCCACATCACAAGCCTCTATGTTGCCGTGGCGCTGACATTCTCCTCGACCATCATCATCGTCAAGCTGCTGTCCGACAAGCGCGAGATCGACAGCCTGCACGGGCAGATCGCGCTCGGCTTTCTGATCGTGCAGGATCTCGTGGTGGTGCTGGCGATGATCGTGCTCTCGGCCATCGGCATTGGTGCGGCCGCCGAGGGCGGGCATGGCGGCGGCGGTTCGGTGCCGATGGTGCTCGCCTCGGGCATCGCCATGGTGGCGCTGGTGGTTGTCTTTGTCCGCTATGTCGCCAACCCGCTGAGCGAGCGGCTGGCGCGCGCGCCGGAACTGCTGGTGATCTTCGCCATCGCGATGGCGGCCATGTTCGCCGCGATCGGGGATTTCGCAGGCCTCGGCAAGGAAGTGGGCGGGCTGCTTGCGGGCGTGGCGCTGGCCTCCACACCCTACCGCGAAACCATCGCAGCAAGGCTTGCGCCCTTGCGCGATTTCCTGCTCCTGTTCTTCTTCATCGCGCTCGGCTCGGCGCTCGACCTGTCGCTGCTTGGCGCGCATGTGACCGGCGCCGTCATCTTCTCGCTCTTCGTGCTGATCGGCAATCCGCTGATCGTGCTCGCCATCATGGGGGCGATGGGCTACCGCAAGCGCACCGGGTTCCTTGCCGGCCTCACCGTGGCGCAGATCAGCGAGTTCTCGCTGATCTTCGTGGCCATGGGCGTCTCGCTCGGCCATGTGCGCGAAGATGCGCTCGGCCTCGTCACCATGGTCGGCCTCGTCACCATCGCGGCCTCCACCTACATGATCACCTATTCCCATCAGCTTTATGCCCTGTGTGAACCGCTGTTGGGCCCGTTCGAGCGAAGGGGCACGCCGCGCGAGGCATCGGAGGCAGGGGCTCATCGCAATGAAGGCTACAAGGTCATCGTTTTCGGCCTGGGGCGCTTTGGCACGGCCATAGGCATGCGGCTCCAGAAGCGCGGCGTCAGGGTTCTGGGCGTGGATTTCAACCCGCAGGCCGTGCGGCGCTGGCGCGAACTTGGGCTCGAAACCCGGTTCGGCGATGCCAGCGATCCGGAGTTCGTGGCCGAATTGCCGTTGCCGGGCGCGGAATGGATCATCTCGACGGTGCCGATCCAGCCCAGGGGCCTTACCCATGAGGACACCCGCGCGACACTGATCCAGCTCAGCCGCACATCAGGCTTCTGCGGCCGGATCGCGGTGGCCTCGCACCACGCGCGTGACACCGAGGAGCTGTTTGCGTCGGGCGCCGATATCGTCCTCGAACCGTTCCAGGACGCCGCCGACCGCGCAGTCGACATCCTCTGCGGCGGCAAGGAAGAGGAACGCACGGACATTCCTTCGATCGAATCCGAAGAGCAGCCCGTTTCCTGACGGACCGCTGTTGCGGCCCGCCTGAATACCGTGCCGTTCGCCTCAGCAGGCAAGCCCCATCGCCTCGAGCCTTGCCACGGTGGCGGGCAGGCGCGGCAGGTCGGTGCGCACTTCCAGCATCAGCCGCGGGCTTTCTTCAAGTACCGCCAGCGCCTCGAACACCGGGCGCCAGGCGATGCGGCCGTCGCCGGGGTGCCAGTGGCGGTCGGCATAGCCGTCGACATCCTGCAGGTGCACATGGCCGAGAAAGCCGCTGGCGGCGGCGATGAAATCCACCACATGCGGCGCGTCATAGCGGCCATGCACGATGTCGGCGTGGCCGGTGTCGATCGACACCTTGAGGTTCGCATGCCCGATATGGCGCACCATGTCGACGCGGGCCGCGGGATCGGTGTCGTCGCAGTTCTCCAGCATCAGCGTGCAGCCAATTTCCGCCGCGCGGTCAAGGACCGGCGCAAGGCAATCCGCGGCGCAGTCCATCAGGCTCGGATAGACGGACGGATAATTGGCGCGGTTCAATTGGTGCCAATGGGTAAACGGGCTGTGGATCACCATATGCGTGGCCTCGAGCGCTTCCGCGACGTCAAGCCCCTGCATCATCCGCTTCTGCACGATCGCGCGCACTTCGGTATCCGGCGTCGCGATGTCGAGCCCGAAGAACGGCCCGTGAATGCCGCGCTCGCCCTTGTGATCCGGCAGCACCGACTGCCAGGCGGCAATCAAATCGGAATGATCACGCTCGAACACGCCGATCTGGCAGAAATCCTGGATTTCGATGGCGCGGCCGGGGCCGCAGATCCAGTCCTTGATCGCGGTGAAACCGGAAAGATTGACGGCGGCGCCGAGCAGGGGAAGCGTCATGACATATCCTTTACTTGATGCCCGCGCGCATGAAACTCTGCACGAACTGGCGTTGGAAAAGCAGAAAGCCGAGCAGCAATGGCGCCGACGTCATCAGCGTCGCCGCATTGATCACCGCCCATTCGATGCCGCTGTCGGTGGTGGCGAAGATCGACAGGCCCACCGTCAGCGGCCGCGTCTCCACCGAATTGGTGATGACCAGCGGCCAGAGGAAATTGTTCCAGTGGTGGCTGACAGAGACGAGCCCGAAGGCCAGCATCGCCGGCTTGCCGAGCGGCACATAGACCCGCCAGAGCAGTCCGAGCAGCGAACAGCCCTCCACCCGCGCGGCCTCGTCCAGCTCCTTCGGGATGGTGCGAAAGGTCTGGCGCAGCAGGAAGATGGCAAACCCGGAAGCGAAATAGGGCAGCCCGATCGCCAGGATCGTATCGACGAGCCCGAGCCGGAACATGGTGCGGTAGTTCTCGACCAGCAGGATGTCGGGCATGATCAGAAGCTGCACCAAGACCAGGCCGAACAGCAGCGACTTGCCCGGAAACTCGAGCCGCGCAAAGGCGAAGGCCGCCAACGTGCACAGCACGAGCTGCATCGTCAGCACCATCGTCACCAGGAAGATGGTGTTGAGGAAATAGCGTGCAAACGGCGCCTTGCCCCAGGCGGTGACGAAATTCTCGAGCGTCAGCGGCGCGGTGAGGTCAAACCGCGCCTCGAACGCAGCCGGGTGGAACGCCGACCACAGTGCATAGGCGAGCGGCACGATCCACAGTGCCGCGAGCATCCAGCCGGCGGTGCGCATCAGGATCTTGTCAAGCGGGGTCTCCGTGATCATCGGTAATGCACCCGGCGGTCGGCGGCGAAGAACTGGCCGATGCCGACAAGCGTCAGGATCACAACCAGCACCACGGTCAGTGCCGCAGCATAGGCCGTGTCCCAGTAGCGGAAGCCGTTCTCGAAGATGTAATAGAGCAGCAGCATCGAGGCATTGTCGGGCCCGCCGCGGGTCATGACGAAAACATGATCGACCAGCCGGAAGGCGTTGATGGTGGCGTTGACCGAGACGAACAGCGTCGTCGGCATGATCAGCGGCAATGTCACCCGGCGAAAGAAAGTCAGCCGCGGACAGCCTTCGATGGCGGCGGCTTCCTTCAGCGATTGCGGGATGGTCTGAAGAGCAGCCAGATAGAAGATCATGAAGAACCCGGCCTCCTTCCACACCGTCACCGCCGCCACGGCATAAAGTGCTGTCGCCGGCTGGCCGACATAATTGGCTGAGCCGAGGCCAAAGAACATCCGCACCTGGTCGATCAGGCCGAAACCGGGCGCATAGAAGAACAGCCAGATATTGGCGACCGCGATCAGCGGCAGCACCGTGGGCGTGAAGAAGGCCATGCGCATCAGCGACACGCCTGCAAAGCGCGCCTGCACGAACAGCGCCATGGCAAGCGACAGCACGATCGACGTCGGGATGGTCAGGGCCGCATAGATCGCCGAATTCCACATCGCCTTGGCAAAGACCGGGTCGGCCATCATGCGGGTGTAGTTCTCGGCCCCGACAAAGACCGAGGGCCGCCGCCCCTTGGGCGTCGACCAGAAACTGTCGATCAGCGTCTGCACCGCCGGGTAATGGGTGAAGGCGATCAGGAACACGAACGCGGGCAGCAGAAGCAGCCAGGCGTGGATCCAGTGGCGGCGGGGCATGGGATCGGTCCTTCAGGGAAATGGGTGCGGGCCGGGGTTGCCCCCGGCCCGACTTGGTCTGTGCCTAGCGGTAGGCGGCGAGGATCGCGTCGGCTTCGGCCTGGGCGGCGTCGAGCGCTTCCTTCGGCGACTTCTGCAGCGTGATCGCCGATTCCAGTGCGGAATTCAAAAGCTGCGTCACCCGCGGTCCCTCGAACGTCGAGAGTTCCGCCACCGCATGGTCGAGCTGGTCGCGCGCCACCAGCGCCTGCGGGAAGTCGGCGGTGTAGGCCTTCATCTTCTCCGACTCCCAGATGTCGGCCCGCGGCGCCACATAACCTGTGGCAATCGTCCAGTCGGCAGCCTGATCAGGTGCGGTCGCCCATTTGACGAAGTCGACGGCAGCCTTGAGTTCCTCGTCCGAGGAGCCCTTCATCAGGTAGAAATTGCCGCCGCCGGTCGGCGCGCCCGGCTGCTTGAGGCCGGGCAGCATGCCCACGCCGAAGGCGAACGGCGCATTGGCGCGCACATTGGTGAGGTTGCCGGTGGTGGTCCAGATCATCGCGGCCTGGCCCTCGAAGAAGGCTTTCGGCGTGCCGCCCCAGTCGAGAATGCCGGGCGCCTGCACGCCGTCGGTTTCCGACAGCGCGACGAGGGCTTCGAGCGCGGCCACGGCTTCGGGCGAATTGAAATAGACTTCGGTGCCCTTGTCATTCTGCAGCTTGCCGCCATTGCCGGCAACAATGCCCGACCAGAGCCATGACGGGAAACCCGAGGACGGGATATGCACGCCCCACTGGGTGACATTGCCATTGTCGTCCTTCTTGGTCAGCGTCTTGCCCATCTCGACCATTTCGGCCCAGTTGGCGGGACCCTTTTCGGGGTCAAGTCCGGCTTCCTCGAAGGCTGCCTTGTTCCAGTACAGAACCGGGGTCGAGCGCTGGAACGGAATGCCCCAGGTCTCGCCCTCATACTGGCTGTTGAGCATGAACGCGGGATAGAATCCGCCGATCCATTCGGCCTTCTCGGCGTCCGTGACGAAGCGGTCAAAGGATTCGACCAGGTCCTCGTCGATGAACTTGTACATGTCGGTCGACAGCGAGATCACCAGCTGCGGCGGGTTGCCGCCGCGCGCCGCGGTGATCGCCTTGGTGGTCGTGTCGGCATAGGAGCCGGTGTAGATCGCGTTGATCTTCACGTCCGGATTGGCGGCCATGTAGGCGTCGGTCAGGGCCTGCACGGTTTCGGCAGGCTTGCCGCCCACGGCGACGGGGAAATAGAATTCAAGGTCGACGGCCTGCGCAGGGGCGGCAAAGGCCACCAGCGCGATCGAGGCAAAGAGAGCTGAACGCAAGGTCATGTCATATCCTTTCAGGAGGTTGCGACGAGAGGCCCCTTGGCCGCAGTGGCCTCGGAGGTGGAACCGGAAAGTCGGCGGCCCGAAGCGGCATCAAACAGATGCAGCGTCCCTGCCGGCCAGGTGAGATGGAAGGTTTCAGGCAGAGCGTCAGCCGCAGCCGCCAGCCGCAGGATCAGCGTCGACGCCCCGGCGCGCACCGTCACCAGACGGTCGGCGCCCAGATACTCCTCCGAGACAAGGTGGACCGGCAGCCCGTCCGCGCCCACCCTCATGTCCTCGGGGCGCAAGCCGGCCAGAACGTCAGACCCCAGCCCCGCCACAGCGCCAGGCTCAAGGCCCGACAGCGCGCCGGCGTCACCGAAATCGGACAGCGGAACCAGGTTCATCGGCGGCGTGCCGATGAAGCGCGCCACGAAGGCCGAGGCCGGTGTGGAATAGATCTCGCGCGGCGTGCCCACCTGCTCGATGCGGCCGGCATTCATCACCACGATCCGGTCGGCCATGGTCATCGCCTCGACCTGATCATGGGTGACGTACACCACGGTCAGCCCCAGCCGCTGCTGGATTTCCCTCAACTCCACCCGCATCTCGGCGCGCAGCTTGGCGTCGAGATTGGACAGGGGCTCGTCCATCAGGCAGATCGGCCGTTCGGAAATCACCGCGCGCGCCAGCGCCACGCGCTGCTGCTGGCCGCCCGACAATTCATTGGGCTTGCGCGCGAGCAGGCTCTCGAGCCCCATCATCCGCGCCACCCTATCGAGCCGCGACGCCTGCTCCGCCTTGCCGACGCGGCGCACCGACAAGCCGAACAGGATGTTCTGGGCCACATCGAGATGCGGGAACAGCGCATAGGACTGGAACACCATCGACAGGTCGCGGTCCACCGGCGCCATCCCCGACACATCCCGCCCGCCGATTTCGATCCGGCCCTCCGTCGGCCAGTCGAGCCCGGCGATCAGCCGCAAAAGCGTGGACTTGCCGCAGCCCGAGGGCCCGAGCAGCACGGAAAACTGCCCGGCCGCGAGCGTCACATCGACCCGGTCGAGCGCCGTCGCCGTGTCGAACCGGCGGGTCAGCCCCGCACAGTCAATCGCCGGAGCAGGCTGCGAAAAGGGAATGTCTGCTGTCTTCATCCGCACCGCTTAGCGCGGGCCGATGAACCTTTTGCGACAGGGTGCGGGGGACGGGACGGGATCAAATGATCGAACGCCCAAAATGGTCGTCTGCCGCACGATGCAATCCTCAGCACCGCAGCGGATTATACCGTCTCAGTCACCTCAACCACATCGGATCCATCTGCCGGACCGGGCTTGGTCCCGATCTCTTCCCACCAGTCGCCCAGGGCGTCCAGCAGCGGCATGAGGCGTTCGCCCGCAGGTGTCAGGCTGTACTCTACACGCAGCGGATAGCCCGAAAACTCGGTCCTTTCCACAATGCCGGCATCCTCAAGCCGCCTCAGCTCGAAGGTCAGCATCTTGTGCGAGATGGTGGGGTTGTCGCGTCTCAACTCGTTGAAGCGCTTGGTCCCGTCCTTCAGATAATAGATCAGCAGGCCCGGCCAGCGGCCGCTCAGCACCTGCATCACTTCCTCGATCGGACAGCGGGAAACAAGCTCTTTCATCGGTCAGTCCTGGTTACGAAAACGTGCGTAATTTACTTGGGAAGCCGATTGGCTAGGGTCAAGGCCGCTGCGCAGCATCCACCCCAGTGCATGGGACGCTCAAGTTAATCGCATGAGTGGGACACATGCACCTTTTCAAAGAACTGCAGCGCCTTTTGCATCCAGTGGGATGCGCGGCACTGCGGACGTCACGGAGAATGACATACATGGAACCGATACTCATCTATGGCTTCCCGGCGGGAAGCTCCATGGGTCTTGTTGCCGCGCTCGAATGGCTGGGCCGGCCCTATCGCCTGTGCCGGGTCGACATGCTGGGCGAGATGCGCGAACCGTCCTTTGCGCGGCTCAACCCCCGCCACGAAACCCCGGCGCTGGTCACCGATCGCGGCCAATTGGTCACCGAAACCATGGCGATTGCCGCCTGGCTGGAGGCCCGGGATCCGGATCGCCGCATCAGCTTGGATCCCCACACGCCGGAAGCAGACCGGATGCACCAGCTGATTGGCTTCATCAACACAGGCTTCACCGGCGCCTTCAGCCCGCTCTGGCATGTGATGGAAGCGGATGGGCTCACGCCCGCCGCGCAGGCCACCTTGACCGACATCGGCCATGCCAGCGTTGTCGAACGCCATGACAAGCTCGAGCAAATGGTTGCGACAGACACGCCCTTCCTCATGGGCGACACTCCGACACTGGCCGACGGCGTCTTCATCGGCGTCGCCCGCTGGCTCGATCTTCATGAGGTGGCCGATCGCGCGCGCTGGCCAAAACTCTCGGCTTTGCGCAACAGGCTCGAAGCCGATCCGGCGGTCATTTTCGCCACAGCGCTGGAAAACGGTGAACAGGCGACCGGCAATGGGAGCTGCCTCGGCCATGTCGATCTCGCCGAATTGATCGAGCGTTACGGCGCCAACTAACCCGAAAGCCCAGTGGCGGCGATCGCCGCCACTGGGATTCCCTCGTCATCTCGACAGGATGTCGGTGGCCTTGTGAGCGGCGTCCACTCCGTCGATCAGGAAAACCGCTCCCTCCGCGTTCCCCGTTCGCAATCCGAGTATCTGCCGATAGGCGGGAGAATCGTACCAGGCTTCGGCGCTCGCCCGGTCCGGAAACACGATGACGATGACATCGGCGTCGAATCTTCCTTCCAGCATCTGCTTTTCACCGCCATGGATGAGGAACCGGCCCCCATAAGGCACTAGCGTTGCATCGATTGCTTCAAGATAGGCAACGATGTCCGGGCCCATCCGGACGCGGCGCAACAGGCCAATGGCGTAACACTGCATGTCGATCTCCTTTCGGTCGGCGGGCCACCCGCGGCTCGCGCAGGCCAACCTCCTCGTGCTGCGGCTGGCTGTCGATTACCTTCCAGGTAGGCGCGCGGCTGGCCTCTGAGCATGGCAGGTCCCTCGACCACGCCAGTGGGCATGGCCGAAGCCGCCCCCCTTCCCGCTTCCCGCCAAACCGGCTAATGGCTTTGCCCATGCGCCCGTCCGATCGTATCTCCGCCGCCATCCAGTCCCGCCTCGCCGCCCTGCAGGCGGACGGGCGGTTGTCGGCCTGGTCGCTGATCGTTAGCTTCATGGGCGACGCCATGGCCCCGCGCGGCGGGGTGGCGCCCTCGGGGGCGCTGCAGGCGTTGATGGCGCGGCTCGGCATCGGCCATGGCGCGGTGCGCACCGCGCTGTCGCGGCTTGCCGCCGATGGCTGGATCGAGCGCTCGCGCGAGGGCCGCAACAGTTCCTACCGGCTCTCGGCCGACGTCACCGAAACCGTGCTCCTGGCCGAGCGCCGGATCTATGCCGCAAGCTCGCTGCTGCCCGCTGCAACCCCGCGCTGCCTGGTGATCGCGCCGGCTCCGCAGGCCGTGGCCACGCTCGACGCGCTCGCGGCACTCGGCGCCTTGCAGCTCGCCTCCGAGACATGGCTCTGTTTTTCCGCGACGGACGCCCTCCCCGCGGCCCTGCGCCAGTCCGGCGCGACCCTTGCGGATTCGCCGAGCCTTCATCCAGGTGCCGCGATGCGCGCGGAAATGGCCCGCGCCCGCCATGCCGTGGAGATGGCGCGGCTGCTGGCGGCCTACCGGCCTGTCGCCGCAGCCCTTGAGGCCGGCCCCTTGCCCGGCGCGCTCGATGCCATGGCGCTGCGCTGCCTGATGATCCATGAATGGCGGCGGCTGGCGCTCAAGCTGCTCGCCATCCCAGCCGATCTCGTCCAGCCCGACGACCCCGAGCCCGCGACCCGGGCGCTGGTCGCAGCCATCTATGCCCGTCTCCGCGCCCCTTCCGAAGCCTGGCTCGACGCCCATGCCGCCATGCCCACAGGCCCGCTGCCGCCGCCCGATGCGCGGCTCGGCGCCCGCTTCACCGGCGTATGACGGACGCACCGGCCGATGCTGAACATGTTACAGATCGACCTTGACATTCCTCATACCTGTAACATATAACTCTCCCCACAGCGGAGGAGCCACTATGTACAGCCAAGGCCTGATCGGCGCGGATTCGAGCACGACCGAATCGGAGGAATTTCTCGCCCTTTTCCAGGCGCGGATCGACCGCGAGGAGAAGATCGAGCCCAACGACCCGATGCCGGAGGGCTACCGCCGCACGCTGGTGCGCCAGATCGGCCAGCATGCCCATTCGGAAATCGTCGGCATGCTGCCCGAAGGCAACTGGATCACCCGCGCGCCGTCGCTCAGGCGCAAGATTGCGCTTCTCGCCAAGGTGCAGGACGAGGGCGGCCACGGCCTCTACCTCTATTCCGCCGCAGAAACGCTGGGCGTCTCCCGCGAGCAGATGACCGAGGAGCTGCTCAACGGCAAGGCCAAGTATTCCTCGATCTTCAATTACCCGACGCTGACCTGGGCCGATATCGGCGCCATCGGCTGGCTGGTCGATGGCGCGGCGATCATGAACCAGATCCCGCTCTGCCGCTGCTCCTACGGCCCCTATGCCCGGGCCATGATCCGCGTCTGCAAGGAAGAAAGCTTCCACCAGCGCCAGGGCTACGAGATCATGATGGCGCTCGCCCGCGGCTCCGACGAGCAGAAGGACCTGGCCCAGGATGCGCTCAATCGCTGGTGGTGGCCGTCGCTGATGATGTTCGGTCCGCACGACAGCGAGAGCACCCACAGCGACCAGTCGATGGCCTGGAAGATCAAGCGCTTCTCCAATGACGAACTGAGGCAGAAATTCATCACCGCCACCGTGCCCCAGGCGGAATTCATCGGCCTCACAGTGCCAGACCCGAACCTGAAATGGAACGAGGAGTCAAAACTCTACGAGCACAGCGACATCGACTGGGCCGAGTTCAAGGCGGTTGTCGCGGGCAATGGCCGGATGAACCGTGACCGCATCCGCGACCGCAACAAGGCTCACGATGCCGGCGCCTGGGTGCGCGAGGCGGCCCTTGCCCATGCGGAAAAGCGCGCAGCAAGAAACCACATCCCCCAGGAGGCCGCCGAATGACCACCGAAGCCCTCACCCCCCTCTGGGAAGTCTTCATTCGCCCGCGCAACGGTCTGCATCACCGCCATGTCGGCTCGCTGCATGCGGCCGACTCCGCGATGGCGCTGCAGGCGGCGCGTGATGTCTACACCCGCCGCGGCGAAGGCAATTCCATCTGGGTAGTGCTCTCAAGCGACATCGCCGCCTCCGATCCGTCCTTCGCCGAGCCGATGTTCGAGCCCGCCGACGACAAGATCTATCGCCACCCGACCTTCTACGACATCCCCGACGACGTGGGGCACATGTGATGGGCTCGGCTGCGACAACCATGCAGGACGCCGGTTTCCGCGCCTTCCTCGAACTGGCCGATGACGGCCTGATCCTCGGCCACCGCCTGTCGGAATGGTGCGGCCATGCGCCGACGCTCGAGGAGGACCTGGCGCTCGCCAATATGGGGCTCGATCTGTTGGGCCAGGCCCGCGCGCTCTATGCCCATGCCGGCGAAATTGAGGGCAAGGGCCGGTCCGAGGACGACCTCGCCTTCCTGCGCCGCGAGCGCGACTATGTGAACTGCTTGCTGGTGGCGCGCCCGAACGGCGATTTCGCCGTCACCATGGCCCGCCAGCTCTATTTCGCAGCCTTCATGCATCCCTTCTGGCGCGCCATTGCCGCAAGCTCCAGCGACGCGACACTCGCCGGCATCGCTGCCAAGGCGGAGAAGGAAATGGCCTACCACCTGCGCCATTCCGGCGAATGGGTGATCCGGCTGGGCGACGGCACGGAGGAAAGTGCGTCGCGCATGCAGGCGGCCATCGACGAGTTGCACCGCTACACCGGCGAATTGTTCATGGCCTCCCCCGCCCGCGCCCAGGCCATAGCGGCAGGCATCCTGCCCGACCCCGAGACCCTGCGCGCCGAGTGGGAGGCGACCATCGCCACCGTGTTTGCGGAAGCCGGCCTCACCGCACCCGAGGTCCGCGTCCCCCAAACCGGCGGCCGCGACGGCCTGCACGGAGAGGACATGGGCCATCTGCTGGCCGAGCTGCAATTCATGCAGCGCGCCTATCCGGGCCTGACCTGGTGAGCGGCATGAACCAGACGCAGGCAATGACCGGGGCGCCAGGCCACAAGAGGGGCAACCAAAGCGGCGTCACGAATGTGACCGATTTCGAGCTCGCCCGCGCGCTCGAAACTGCAAGCGCCGTGCCCGATCCCGAAGTCCCTTGCGTCACCATCGCCGATCTCGGCATCCTGCGCGGCGTCGCCCGCGACGAGACCGGCCAGATCGTGGTCCGGCTGACCCCCACCTATTCCGGCTGCCCGGCGGTCATCGCCATCGAGATGGCGGTCGAGGCGGCCCTGCTCGACGCCGGCGTCGAAGCTCGCGTCGAGCGCGTCATCACGCCGGCCTGGACCACCGACTGGATCAGCGCGGAGGGCCGCGAGAAGCTGCGCGCCTATGGAATCGCCCCGCCGGTGGGGTCCTCGGGCGGCAGGCGGGCCTTCTTTTCCGAAGATGCGATCGCCTGCCCGCGCTGCGGCTCGTCCCGCACCAGCAAGATCTCCGAATTCGGCTCCACCGCCTGCAAGGCGCATTACCGCTGCGACGCCTGCGCCGAGCCGTTCGACTATTTCAAGTGCATCTGAGGAGCCCCGCCATGGCCGCACCGCGCTTTCACGACCTCGAGATCGCCGCCGTCCGCAGCGAGACGCCGGACGCGGTGGCGATCTCCTTCGCCATTCCCGAGGAGTTGAGCGAGACCTTCGCCTTCACCCCCGGCCAGTACCTGACGCTGCGCGCCGAAGTGGACGGAGAGGACATGCGCCGCTCCTATTCGATCTGCTCGCCCCTTGGCGAGGCAGGCCGCCGCACCGTCGGCGTCAAGCGCATCGCCGATGGCCGCTTCTCGGGCTTCGCCCAGACATTGAAACCCGGCGACCGCATAAAGGTGATGCCCCCGCAGGGCCGGTTTACCGCCGAGATCGGCGGCGCGCATGACTATTTGCTGCTCGCCGCAGGCTCCGGCATCACGCCGTGCCTGTCGATCGCCACCTCGGTGCTTTCGGGCGAGCCGCACTCCACCGTCACCCTGCTCTACGCCAACCGCAATTCGTCGAGCGTCATGTTCCGAGACGCGCTCAATGATCTCAAAGACCGCTACACCACCCGCTTCACGCTGCTGCACGTGATGGACGAGGAGGCCCAGGACGTCGAGATCATGAACGGCCGCCTCGACACGGCAAAGCTGGAAACGCTCGCCGCCCACGGCCTGATCGACCCGAAAGCCGCCGATGCCATCTATATATGCGGTCCCGAACCGATGATCCGCGCCGCTTCCAGCGCCATGCTGGCGCTCGGCGTCCCCGAGGACCGGCTCAAGTTCGAGCTTTTCACCCCCGCAGCCGATGCAACCCCCAGGACAGCACCGGCCAGCACCAGCGGGGCGGCACAGGCCGCCGCCCGCGGCTCCTCGGTCGAGATCATCCTCGACGGCGCCCGCCGCATGATCACTGTCGACGCGCGCGCCGACACCGTGCTCACCGCCGCCAGCCGTCAGGGCATCGACATCCCCTGGTCCTGCGCCGGCGGCATGTGCTGCACCTGCCGCTGCAGGATCGTCGAGGGCGCCGCCACCATGGACGAAAACTTCTCGCTCGAACCCTGGGAAATCAAGGCCGGCTTCACACTCGCCTGCCAGTCCCGGCCGACGACGGACAAGCTGGTGCTGGATTTCGACGCGCAGTAGCAGTTCGGGGACAGTTTGCCGCGCGCTCTGCGAGATCAGCACGGCCGATGCCGCGGCAGCCTGACCCCCGACGGCCCCAATGCGCCGCCCTGCGCCGTCAGGGCGGGCCCGCAAGACCCGCCCCCCAGTTCGGACTGTCTCCAGCCGGTTATTCTCCGCCGATGCTTTCGGCGGACGCAAGCCCCGGCGCCTTGGACGCGCCGCCCAACTTGTCGCGCACGCCCGCCTCGATCCTGCCGCCGGTCTCGGCGTCGATATTGCGCCAGTATTCGAAGGCCCGCTGAAGCACCTTTTCGCTGACCCCGTCGCACAGATGGCCGACGACATTCATTACTAGGCGCTCACGCATTGCATCGTCCATCACCTCGCGCACCAGCTTGCCGGCCTGGCTCCAGTCGTCATCGCTTTCGCGCAGGGTATAGGCCTGGCGGACCATGTCGCCATCCGCATGCCACAGCCCGGCCTCGTGCCTCTCCGGCTGGGCCGCCGGCCCGCCATAGGAATTGGGCGCATAGACCGGGTCAGAGATAGTCTCGGTGCGTCCCGCGCCATCCTTGGAATAGCTGTGCACCGGGCTCTGGGCGGAATTGACCGGGATCTGCTTGTAGTTGACCCCAAGCCGCGCCCGGTGCGCATCCGCATAGGAGAAGCCGCGCGCCAGCAGCATCTTGTCCGGCGACAGGCCGACGCCCGGCACCATGTTGTTGGGCTCGAACGCGGCCTGTTCGATCTGCGTGTGGAAATCGGTCGGATTGCGATCAAGGGTCAACTTGCCGACCTCCATCAGCGGATAATCCGCATGCGGCCACACCTTGGTCAGGTCGAAGGGATTGATATGGTAGGTCTTGGCGTCCTCGTAGGGCATGACCTGCCATTTCAGCGTCCAGCTCGGATTGTTACCGTCGCGGATCGCGTTGAACAGGTCGCGCCGGTGAAAATCGCCGTCGCTGCCGGCGAGCTTGTCGGCCTCGTCCTGGCTCAGATAGGCGTTGCCGTCGCCCTGGTCGGTGTGGAAATGGAACTTGACCCAGAACCGCTCGCCCGACTCGTTGACCAGCGAGTAGGTGTGGCTGGAATAGCCGTTCATCTCGCGCCAGGTGCGGGGAATGCCGCGGTCGCCCATCAGATAGGCCACCTGGTGCGCGCTTTCGGGCGACAGCGTCCAGAAATCCCACTGCATGTCGTGGTCGCGCATGTCGTTGTCGGCGCGCCGCTTCTGGCTGCGGATGAAATGCTGGAACTTCATCGGATCGCGAATGAAGAAGATCGGCGTGTTGTTGCCGACCATGTCGAAATTGCCGTCCTCGGTGTACATCTTGACCGAAAAGCCGCGCGGATCGCGCCAGGTGTCGGGACTGCCGCGCTCGCCCGCAACCGTCGAGAAGCGTGTCACCACCTCGCATTTGGCGCCGGGCTGGAAGATCTTCGCCTTTGTGAAGCGCGACACGTCCTGCGTGGTCTCGAACCGGCCGAAGGCGCCGCCGCCCTTGGCATGCGGCTGCCGCTCCGGGATCCGCTCCCGGTTGAAATTCGCCATCTGTTCGAGAAGATAATGGTCGTGAAGCACAATCGGCCCGTCCGGACCGATGGTGAGCGAATGCTCGTCGCTCTGCACCCTTATGCCTGAATCGGTGGTGGTGTGGGGAACGGTTTTCTTGTCTGCCATGGTTAATCTCTCCTGTGAGTTCAGGAGAACAACCATTGTGTCGCGGGAACGTTCCGCCGAAGGCTGAAATGGCATTGATCTGTCGCAGAGGGCACCGGAAACAGGACGCGACCTGCCCGCGAGGATGGTCAGGGAACCTCTGCTTCATGGCTGCCCGCCCTCCCCGGCGCGCTCGGGCCTGTCCCAAGTATCTGCTGGCCCCTCGGCTTTCCGGCTGCACCGGTGGTTGCGAGACGGCGACGGGAGATCCTCGGGACGAGCCGGAGGAGGACGAAATGGGGGCGGAGGATGATAGCGAACGGCTTCAGGGATGGCTTCGAACGGGCCGCGAAGGCGCCGGCCGCAGGGGCTGCGATGAACGAACCCGGAATGTCGGGGAGACGTTGGAAAGTCCAGTTGCGCAGCGCCTGTCGGGTTCAGCTCAGCCCCTGCCCCTGCCCTACACCCTCACCCGATCGCCGCGACAATCTTGCGCAGCTCGGCGTTCCTTGCGCCCAGCATCAGCACGTTCCTGAGCGCCGTCATCGGGTCGGCGGTCCGGAACAGCACGCCGGTGTCGCGGACCTCGCGGTTGATCACCGGCTGGTGCGGCGCGCCGTCTGCCCCGGGTTTCATCGCCACAGCGAAATACATCCGGGAATAGCCGGGGCTGATGCGGTTGAAGAATTTTTCATCCGCGGTGATCTCGGCCAAGAAATTGGCGATGTAGAAGCCCCAGCTGATGTCCTTGTATTCGGCAAAGTCGGTCTTCGACGCCGTCACATGGACATAGCCAAGATGCGGCGCCTGGGCCAGGGTCTTGTGAAAGACGATCTCGGGAAACCTGATCTGCTTGTGGACGCTGTTGAGCCGCTGATGCGTCTTCCGGCCGGCGTTCTCGAGCCTGACGCCGGTTCGCTTCGCGACCTCGTCATAGGTGAGGAAGCGCCGCTCCTCCTCGACCCAGTCCTCAGGATCGCGGATGATCCGCCCGGTCCTGAGAAAATTCGTATGGATCGCCTTCGCTGCGACGGGGGTCTGCCCCGAAGCCTTTTTGGCCGCGTAGTATCTGAACATCGACATATCGAGCACGTGCTAAGGTTTCCTTAGCAATATCATGACCTCGAATGGTTAACGAGATGCTTCAGTGCGCGCACAAACATGCGGTCCGGCGCACCTCCAAGGGCGGAACACCGCGCCGAGGTCGGGCCTGCGCCGACGGCAGGCTGAGCAAAGCGCTCAGTCGACGGAGCGGAGAATGACGACCATGATGATCGAATAGAGCGCAATGCCGCCGCCGATCAGGAACAGCGGCAGGTTCTTGCTGACGGTCGCGCCGGCCAGCGATTTCATCTGGTAGATCAGGTCCGGCCAAGTGTAGGACACGAAGTCGCCTTGCGTGAAGACCGCCTTGATCCGCCCCTCGTCATCGACAACCGGCAACCGCCTGAACCGCTCGTTCGACATGATTCGCATCCAGTCGAGCAGATCGTCGGTTTCATGCGCCAGTCTCGGGTTGCTGGTCATGATCTCGGAGATCGGCGTGGTCGCCGCGTCCAGTCCCTTCGCGACCAGCTTGTTCATCACATCGCGCTCGGTGATGACCCCGATGACCTTCTTGTCGGCGCTGGTGACGATGACGGAGCCATAGCTCTTTGCGGCCATGGCCGATACGGCATCGAACACGCTGGCCTCGGGCGCCATGGTCAGGGGCATCTGCTTGGACTTGTATTCCGGCCGGTCCATCAGGCGGTTTCCGGGGCGAATATTCTTTTCGGTCGGCATCAGCGGCTCCCATACTATTGCGGATCAACAGTCAGGTAGGGCGCTCACTGTCAAAAGCCAGCAACGCGGCCGCTTGTCATGCTGGCCTGTCTGGACATCCGGGCTAGACAGGCCTCGCCTCTCAGCCGTCCAGTGCTCCCTCACCGTCCCTCGAGCGCCAGATGGACCGCATGCGCGATCATCACGTCGAGATGGGCGCCGCCGCCATTCTTGAACACCGTGATCTCCTCGGCCGAGCCCCGCCCCGCGCGGCCCTGCACCAGATCGTGCAGGTCGCCCCGAATGTCGGTCTCGGTGATCGCGCCGGATGCCATCGGGATCATCACCTCGCCGATATGGCCGATCGTGGTGGCGCGGCTGTCGACAAACAGGCACCCGCGTTGAAGCGCGGCGTCATCGGCCTCGCGCATCGAGGGCGTGTAGGCGCCGACAAGGTCGACATGGGTGCCGGGCTTGAGCGCCGCCCCCCTGATCAGCGGCTCGGTCGACATGGTGGCCGACGAGATCAGGTCGGCGCGGGAGACGGCCGCGTCGAGATCGGCGACCACTTCTGCGCTGACGCCCTCGGCTTCGAGCGCCGCCGCCAGTTCCTCGGCGCGGGCAGCACTTCGGTTCCAGATCATCACATGGTCGAGCGAGGGTCGCACCGCGCGGTGCGCATCGATCAGCGGCCGCGCCATCGAGCCCGCGCCCACCATCAGCATTGTCTTCGCATCGACGCGTGACAGGCACGACGAGCCGAGCGCCGAATCGCCCGCCGTCTTCCAGGCGGTGAGGTCGACGCCCTCGAGCACGGCCACCACATGGCCATGCGCCTCGTCGAACAACAGCACCTGGCCCTGCACGGAAGGCCGGGGCGGTTGGCCGGAAGGATTGTCCGGATAGATCGTCACCGCCTTGACGCCCGAGGCCAGCCCCGGGATCCAGGCGGTGCGCACCAGCATCTTGCGACCCGAATTCTCGACGAGGCTGTCCCTGAGTTCCGCCGGCTTCATCAGGTGCCCGGCCCGCAGGGCCTCCACGGCGAACGGCCAGCTACAGACCGAACGGATGTCGTCTCCGGTAACAATGCGCATGTTGTGTCCTATGTCGAGTGGTCTGGTCTGCGTGGCCTGCCCGGACCCGAAGGCCTACTTCTTGGGCTGCTTGGTCATCGCCGTGCGCAGATCCTCGAGCGTTTCCTGCATGTTCTGCTGCAGCACCTTGAAGGCCTCGGTGCCCGACTGCTGGGCCATGCCGGCGATCTCCGAGGTGTTCCTGATCGCCATCTCGAACGACTTCCTGGCAAAGTCGGCCTGCGCCGTCATCATGGTCTTCGGATCGCCGCCGGATTTCATGGTGTCGGCCATGGCGGAAATTTCATCGAGCGCTTCCTGCACCATCTCGCGCTGGCGCGTGATGATCGAGGTGGCGCCGGAGCCGGCCTTCTTGGCGGCCTCGTCGAGCGCCTGCAGGTTCTTCTTGTGGCGCGCCACGATCACGTCGAGATCGGGCTGCGGCAGGTTCATGTCCTTGCCGAAATTCATGAACATGGAAACCAGATCGTCGGTGGATTTCTTGTCGGTCATGGTCTTCCTCCAGGTTGCGGCGGACGGCCCGCCGGGGTGAACTATACAGCCCTAACGTCGGCGGACCCACCGCTAATTTCAACCCCGTATGGAAGCAGCGCCCGGTTCAGGGCAAGGGAACGGGCCGCGTGGAGCGCAGCAGCGCGGGCGTCCGGCGCAATCGCGGCCATCGTCGTCATTATTGCAATGCAGCATATTGCGTCGCACCATGGCGATGGAAAGACCGCCTTTGCGCGGGGCGAAACGGGTTCGAGGGGCTCAGCGGCGGATGCCGTGCGGGTCCAGGCCGTCGAGCGTCTCGAACACGATGGGGTCGACGCCAAGCGCCTCCAGCGCGCCGCCGAGGGGGCCGGGAAACCGCCTGCGCTGGCAGAAGCCGCCGCGCAGCCTGCCACAGGCGCAGCCGTGCTGGCGCTTCGCGGCACCGCTCTCGCCACATCCGGCCATCCGGGCCATGAACCCCGACCGGGATGGAAATGTCTCGGTCCTGTCGCTGGCGCGCATCATAGGGAGTACCCTCTTCTTCATATCTTTGAGTGACTTGGACAGATTTTCGGAATCGGCGTCCAAGCCGGTTGATTCAATCTCTCAATTCACCGTCGCCGCCAGCGCCGCCATCTCCGGCTTGGGCAGCGGCACGGCGGGAAAATGCCTGTGCGCCCGGTCGCGCGCCGCCAGCCTGAGCCCGTCGGCGACATTGATCCGGCCCACCGACTGCTCCGACGCGAATTGCATCCTGGCGCCGAACTTGCGCGCCAGGGCCTTCATCGCATGGTTCTGTGACCCTGTTTCGACAATGATGGTGGAGATTTCGTTTTCCGACGCGGCGCGCAACAGCGCCTTGAGCAGGATGGTGCCGAGCCCCTTGCGGCGCCAGTCCGACGCCACCGAGAACGCCGATTCGGCGACATGCTCGGGGATCTGCCCGCCGGTGTGCAATTCCGCGACCGCCACCAGATGATCGCCGACATAGGCGCCGATGACGATGGCCTCGTTGAGCGAGCGGGCGATGTACTTGTCGAGCCACGGATCGGAGACCAGGCCGTTGAACCGGTCACGGAAATCCTCGTAGTGCAGCTCATGAAGATGCGCGCAGAAGTCCCTGGCGTCCGACGGGCCCAGATATCTAAGGACGACGTCGCTGCCGATGATCAGCTGTGGTTGGCGCGGTTTGAACAGAAACCGAGAGAGCATGGTCGACCTCCAAAGGTCATTCCTCCCGAAATATCCTGACTCACGGTATAATTGTGCAGCGCAACAAAATCAAGACACGGCCTGTGACTAAAGTTACAGGGCGTGTTTGCCGACTGGCCGACGGACAGCCCGCACAGGAGGTCTGATTGGCATCCTACCACAACCGGAAGGATCGCTCATGGAAATTCCGGCGCGGGCGAAAGCCTGCGGCGAGGGATGCATGCTGCCCCAAGTGCTGGGCAAAATCGGCGCCTCAGCCCATCAGCCGGATCGCCCGCGTGAGACTCTGCGCCAGATCCCGCGCATAGGTCGAAAACGACATGATCTCGAAGCCCTCCGGCAGCCGCGTCAGCTGCACCGGCACATGGCCGAACAGTGTCGGCGCGCTCGTGCCGGGCCTCGAGACCGCGCCATCAAGATCGATCCCCGACTGGGTGGCGATGATTTCGGCAGCCTCTAACCCGCTGAGCGAAAACCGCACCCGGGCATCCGAAAGGTCACACAGGCTCAGATCCCCTGCCGCGCCCAGCCGTTCACGCAGCGCCGCACCGCTCTCGCCCGCCGCCCCCACCGCCAGCGCCTGGCCCGGCTGCACCGCGCGGATCACGCCGTCGCCGGCCCTGGCCGCCTTGCGCACCGCCGCGTCCTTGCCTGCCGGCCCCGCCACAAGGCACACCGGCGCCTCGGGCAGCGACCCAAGCAGGGCCCGGTCGGCCGCCCCCGTCGCAAGCCCGTCGAGCCAGTCCGGGGCCCGGACCGCCGCCGGCACCACCGGCAGATAGTGCCGCACCGGCCGCACCTTGCCGCCGTCACCCGGGCTCAGCAGCACCGGATCGCTCACGATCGCCCTCGTCTCGACGCCGCGCAGCGGGTCCCACACGATCAGCACCTCGCCATGGCGGCCACGGCCGTGCCTGAGCATGGCCAGCGTAATGGTGGAGTTGAGATGCGGCGACCAGCAGGCCGAGGTTACATGGCCCTGGTCATTGGCCATGGTGGGGGCGGCGCCCGGCTCCAGCAGATGTCCGCCGGACAGGATCCGGTGCGCCGGATTGACCGGCCTCAGCCCCACCAGCTGCTCGCGGTCGTCGCGCTGCAGGCCCTCGCGGCCGAGCATGATCTTGCCGATGAAATCGTCCTTCTTCGTGCTCACCATCTTGCCCAGTCCCAGATCGCCCGGCGTGGTGCGGCCGTCGATCTCGGCATGGGTGATGAAACCCTTCTCGATGCGGAGCACATTGAGCGCCTCGAGCCCGTAGGGCACGATGCCGAAGGGCTCGCCAGCCTCCAGGATCGCATCCGCCACCGCCTCGCCGTGCCGCGCCGGCACCGCCAGCTCGAAGGCCAGTTCGCCCGAAAACGAGATCCGGAACAGCCGCGCGGCGAGCCCGGAATGCAGCGTCACCGCGCGCGCGGCCATGAACGGCATGGCCTCTTCCGACAGATCCGCATCGACAATCCGCGCCAGCACCGCGCGCGAGCCGGGGCCGGCTACCGTGATCTGCGCCCACTGGTCGGTCACCGACGCCAGCCGCACATCGAGCTCCGGCCACAAGACTTGCGCGCAGAACTCCATATGCGCCATCGCCTCGCCGGCCGCCGCCGTCGTGGTGGTGATCAGGTAATGGTGCTCCGCCAGCCGGCTCACCGTGCCGTCGTCCATCACCAGCCCGTCCTCGCGCAGCATCAGCCCGTAACGCGCCTTGCCGACGGCCAGCGTCGACATCTTCGAAGTGTAGATCAGATCGAGGAACCGGGCGGCGTCCTTGCCGCTCAGGTCGATCTTGCCGAGCGTCGAGGCATCGGAGATGCCGACACTTGTGCGCACAGCCAGCGTCTCGCGGTCGCAGGCCTCTTTCCAGGTGGGCTCGCCCTCTCGCGGGAAATGCGAGGCCCGCAGCCAGGCGCCGGCCTCGATGAACACCGCGCCGTGTTTCTCGGCCCAGCCGTGCAGCGGAGACCGTCGCACCGGCCGGTAATGCGCGCCCCGGTGCTCGCCCGCCAGCGCGCCGATGCTGACCGGCGTGTAGAACGGCCGGAAGGTCGTGGTGCCGACCTGGTCGGGCGTCACGCCCCGGTTCTCGGCCAGTATGCCGATGGCGTTGACGTTGGAGAGCTTGCCCTGGTCGGTCGCCATGCCGGTGGTGGTGTAGCGCTTGGCGAGCTCCACGTGGCCATAGCCCTCGCGCACCGCGAGCCCGAGATCGGCGACCGTGACGTCGTTCTGGAAATCGACGAAGGCCTTGCCGCGCGCTTCCGCGACATGCCACAGCGTCATGAACCCGGTGGAGCCGCCGCAGGCTTCGCTCACCGTCAGCCCATCCAGCTTGTGCGGCTTGAACCCGAGATCCGCCGCAGCCTGCGCGCCGGCTTCGGCTCCGCTCGCAAGACAGCCTGCGAGATCGAGGATCCCCGCCGCACTGCCCGCCGCCACCAGCCCGTCGCGAGACCTGGGCGGCAGGAACATGCCGCTCCCCGCGTCCCACACCGGCCTGTCGCCGCGGTGGCAGGCGAGATGCACCACCGGGTTCCAGCCGCCGGCCATCGCCAGCACATCCACTTTGATCTTCTCGCGCTTGCCCGTTGCCCGGTCGACGGCCTCGATCCCGGTGACCGCTTTGCCGCCTGTCGCATCCGCCACCACATGGCCCAAGAGGACCCGCGCGCCCTCTGATGCCGCCAGTTCCGCCGCGGGCACCTCGGCGCGCACGTCGACCAGCGTCACCGAGAGCCCACGCTTGAGCAAATCCCGCGCCGTCTCGTGCCCCGACGGCCCGGTCGCAAACACCGCCACATGATCGCCCGGCCTGATCGCCTGCCCATTGGCGAGCCCGCGCATCGCGGACGCCGTCATCACCCCGGGCCGATCATTGCCGCCAAACACCAGCGGCCGCTCTTCGGCGCCCGCAGCCAGCACGGCGCGCTTGGCCGCGATACGCCACACCCGCTGCGCCGGCCCCGAGCCCGCGCCGTCGCGCCGCTCGACCGCGCCGAACACGCCGCTGTCATAGGCCCCGAACACGGTCGTGGTTGTCAGCAGCCGCACATTCGGGTTCGCGGACAGTTCCGCAATCACGGAAGCCGCAAATCCCGGCCCGTCGGCGTCCCCGATCTCCACCCGGTCGCGGACCAGCCGCCCGCCAAAGTCAAAGTTCTCGTCGCACACTACCACCCGAGCGCCGGCCCGCGCGGCCGTGAGCGCCGCGATCAGCCCCGCCGGTCCCGCGCCGATCACCAGCAGGTCGCAATGGGCCCAGCGCTTCTCGTAGTCCTGCGGATCGGCCGCATGGCTTGCCCGGCCGAGCCCGGCGGCCTTGCGGATCAGCGGCTCGTAGAGCGTTTCCCACAGGCCCGCCGGCCACATGAAGGTCTTGTAGTAGAACCCGGCGCCCAGGAACGGCGACAGCGCGGAATTGACAGCGCCGACATCGAACCCCAGCGACGGCCAGCGGTTCTGGCTTTCCGCCACAAGCCCGTCGCGCAGGCCCACCATCGAGGCCCGCAGATTGGGCTCGCGCGTTTGCCCGTCGCCGATGGTCACCAGCGCATTGGGCTCCGACGCCCCGCCGCTCAGAAGCCCGCGCGGCCGGTGATACTTGAACGAGCGGCCCATCAGGCTCACGCCATTGGCGAGCAGCGCCGAGGCCAGCGTGTCGCCCTCAAACCCCTCGAACGACCGCCCATCGAAGCTGAAACGCAACCGCGTGCCGCGATCGATCAGCCCGCCTTCGGAAAACCGGGAAAAGCTCATGCCTTGCCCCTCCCCGTGCCGGGCTTCGAAGCTTTCGCCGCCGGACCCTTTCTGGCCGTCGAAGCCTTGGCCGCAGGCGCCGTGGCCTTGCCTGCCGCCGCCCTGGTCGGCCTCGCCGCCCGCCCCCGCGCGAATTCCGCCGCGTCCACGACGGAATGCACATCATGCGTGAACGTATCCCGCTCCACCACCAGCCAGCGCCGGCAGCCGCCGGTGTGTTGCCAGTGTTCATGCATCACACCGCGCACATTGGCGCGTGAGTGCATGTAACCGTCCCAGGCGTCGAACGGTGCCCCGGGCGCGGGCCGCAGCGGGCTCGCGTCACCGCGAATGGAAAACTCTTCCTTCGGGCGCACGCCGCAATGGGGACAGGTGATCAGACTGGCCATGGTGTCCGCCTCTAATGCAGGTTTGCCTGGGCGCCGTGCCCGGTCTCGTCGATCTGGTAACCGCGCGTGAAGCGATCCAGCCGGAACGCCCTGGCCAGCTCATGCGTCTCGCCGGTCGCCAGGAGATGCGCAAAGCACCAGCCCGAGGCCGGTGTCGCCTTGAAGCCGCCATAGCACCAGCCGCAATTCAGATAGAGGTTCTCGATCGGCGTCCTGTCGATGATCGGCGAACCGTCCATCGACATGTCCATCACCCCGCCCCAGGATCTGAGCACCTTGACGCGGGAGACCGACGGCACCATCGCGCAGGCCGCCTCCATCACGCTTTCCACCGTCTGCAGATTGCCGCGCTGGGCGTAGGAATTGTACATGTCGAGGCTGCCGCCAAACACCAGCCCGCCCTTGTCGGACTGCGACATGTAAAACAGCGCCGCCCCGAAGGTCACCACCTGGTCGATGAAGGGCTTGAGCCCCTCCGAGACGAAGGCCTGCAGCACCTGGCTCTCGACCGGCAGCCGCATCCCCGCCATGTCCGCCACCCGGCCGGAATTGCCCGCGGCCGCCAGCGCGAGCTTGGTGCAGCCGATGAAGCCGCGCGAGGTCTCGACGCCAACCACCCGTCCGCCCTCGCGGCGGATGCCGGTCACCTCGCAATTCTGGATGAGATCGACGCCGCGCATGTCCGCGCCCCGCGCGTAACCCCAGGCCACGCCGTCATGGCGCGCAGTCCCGCCGCGCCGCTGTATCAGCCCGCCATGGACCGGAAACCTTGCATTGTCGAAATCGAGAAACGGCACCAGCTCGCGCACTGCCTCGCGCCCCAGAAGCTCTGCATCCTCGCCGGCGAGCCGCATGGCGTTGCCGCGCCGCGCATAGGCGTCGCGCTGCCCGTCGGAGTGATAGAGATTGATGACGCCGCGCTGCGACATCATCGCGTTGAAATTCAGCTCCTGCTCGAGCCCTTCCCAGAGCTTCAGCGAATGCGAATAGAACGGCTCGTTGCCTTCGAGCAGATAGTTCGCCCGCACGATCGTGGTGTTGCGCCCGACATTGCCCGAGCCGATATAGCCCTTCTCCAGCACCGCCACATTGGTGATGCCGTGGTTCTTCGCCAGATAATAGGCCGCCGCCAGCCCATGCCCGCCGCCGCCGACAATGATCACGTCATACGCGGCCTTCGGCTCCGGCTCCCGCCACGCCGGCTGCCAGCCCTTGTTGCCCGAAAGCCCCTGCCGAAAAATCGAAAATGCCGAATATCTCATACGCCGCGCCCGTCCTCAAAACCCGCGCCATAGGAAGGCCGCAAGGGGATGGCTGTCAAGCGCGGGACGCGACGGATACGGGGATTGTTTGCGGTGGGGGCGGAAACTGCCGCAACCATGAACCTGATCCAATTCACCCACGTTCGGACGACATTATCTTCAATAAAGCCCTGAAAAATAACAAGCTTATTGTCGAGATGCAGGACAGATGCCCGGAACCCAATCTCCCCCCTTGCGGGGGAGATGTCACGAAGTGACAGAGGGGGGTAATGTTGCCCCACCCGCCGGCTTCACGGCCTAGACGCAACCATACCCCCCTCTGTCTGCTGCGCAGACATCTCCCCCGCAAGGGGGGAGATTGGCTCCGTGCCCAATACACCCAATTCCGTGGACAAACTCCCGACCCCGTCTCAACAATTCCAGCACCTTAGCAAAAATCCCACCCCATTTCATCCCCGCCTCCGCGCGCCGTGCCACACTCATCCCTGTCTTCCGCCCCATCGGATACCCCGGGTCGACGGAACCCCGGGGCGGCGGAAGGCGGTGTGTTTTTGCGCGGGGCGCTTCCGTAACCTCGCGTGAAAAGGACAAGGAATCGGACATCCCGGCCTGGCGCCCATATCCCCGATGAGGCGAAACCGCGTCATCACCGGACAGGGGCGAACCCCAGGCCGGCGCCGGAGATCCCGCGAGGCCCATCCTTGCGGCCGGCGGGCCCGGAGGCTGGAGGGGTCGTGTGATCCCAAGTGGCCACCGGGAAGGACGGGTTCGGTGGCGGGCCGCCGAACGATGACAACCGTCCGATGCGTGTGTCGCGCACCTGGTCCTGGAGACCGCCATCACCCGGAAGGCGTTGGCGCCACCACCGGCGGGGCGCGCCGTGCATGTCGCGCCCGATTGCTCGCAATCGGGCGGAACGTACATGCACCACTAGAGTGGTTGGGCCGGCTTAGCAGGTAACTTGTACCTGCGCGGCCCAACGCGCGCCAAAGCCAACACTCCATTATCCACCACGGGCCGTGGGTCCGTGCGCGCCCCGCATTCCGGCTTTCGCCGGAAACCTGTGAATGCCTCACACCGACGGCGACAAATGCCGCGCGCGGGGTTTTCGCGCGCCTGCAGGCATCATTGACCCGGAGGCAGTCGGCGTATTATATATAAATTTCTGAATATTTCCCGGCCCGCTCGCGCAGTCCGGGCCAGCGAGGAGGAAACTCATGAACCGGATTATCACCCTGGCGGCCGCGATCGGCCTGCTGCTTGGTTCGCACACGGCATTTGCCACCGACACGGAAAAGCAGGTCAACATCCGTCCCGATGTGCCGGGCGTCGTGGTCGAGACCGAAGATGGCCCGGTCACCATCGAGCGCATAGAAGACACCGACCACGAGATCACCGGCTATTTCGCCAAGACCTCGCGCGCCTGCCCGCCCTTCTGCATCCAACCGGCCCAGGCCGCCGACGGCGTCGCCACCATCGGCGAGCTGGAACTGCTCGAAATGCTGGCCGATGTCGAGGCCCGCGTCATCGACGCCCGCACGGTGGACTGGCATGCGGAGGAAACCATTCCGGGTTCCGTCAACATCCCCTACACCGAGATCGCGGGCCGTCTCGATGAACTCGGCTGCGTGAGCAGCGCCGGAACCTGGGACTGCGCGGACGCCGTCCGGGTCGCGCTTTACTGCAACGGGCTGTGGTGCGGCCAGTCCCCCACCGCCATCCGCGCCATGCTGCGCGAGACCTATCCCGCCGACCGCATCTTCTATTATCGCGGCGGCATGCAGGCCTGGAAGATCCTCGGCCTGACCACGGTCGAAGGCGGGCTTTAAGGAAGCGGAGCGCGCGATCAATTCCGGCGCACCGGGACCGTAACCGTCGAAGGCCTACGAGCAGGTTTCAGGCGTCGATGGATGCGCCAAGCCGGAGCACCAGCTTGCGATCGAACTGGTGATCCCGCTCGAACATCCAGTTGATCGCATCGCTTGAAGACCAGCCGCGCTTGTAGGGGCGCACGGATGTCAACGCGTCGAAGACGTCGCACACGGTCGAGATCCGCACCAGCAGGCCGATCTCGGAACCTGATTTACGCGACGGATAGCCGCTGCCGTCAAGCGCCTCGTGATGATGCAGGCAGATCTCCAGCACCTCGGCGGGCATGGAGCCATGCTGTTTCAGGATCCGGTGGCCGCGGCGCGGATGGGTCTGGATCAGCCTGCGTTCGGCCGCCGTCATTGGACCCTGCTTCTGCAGGATGTCATTGGAGATCGTCAGCTTGCCGATATCATGCAGCAGGCCCGACAGCACCAGCAGTTCCACCGTTTCCCTGCCGAGATCCAGTGCGTCTCCGAGCCTGCCCATGAGCATGGCGACGGACAGGGAGTGCTGGAAGGTGGTTTCATCCTTGTGCTTGAGGCGCGTCACTTCGAACAGCAGCGAGGATGCCGAATTGTCGGCGGGCGCGATGTCCTCCACCACCGGCGCAAGCCGCGCCATGTCGAAATCGCCGCCCGTGACCATGCCGATCAGCTCGGACTTGAGAACCTTGACGGAGCGGGCGACTGTCGCCCGCGCCTCGGCCCTTGCCTCCTTGGCGGTGAGCTGTTTTCCCGGCTGCCGCGCCGCGTCAACGGCAGCTCCCTTGCGCCCGGCGCCATAGGTCGTGTTGATCAGCACGAACTCGGCCGGACTTTGCAGGATCGCGTCAAAATCCCTGTCCGACCCCAGCACGAAGCGGCGCTTGCCGAACACCGCTTCGGAGCATTCCACGGCTTCGACAAACATGCCCTTTCTGATGTCGGTCTTGGGAATGCGTGTGAGCATCGATCGGTCCTGACGTGAATACATTATCAGATTAGAATGTATTCATCGACGATTTAAGAAACGTGAATCTTTCCGCTTGCATCTTAGGCAGACAGACGAATTCGCAGTCAGTCCGGTGGTAACCGCAAGTTCAATCAAATACAATTTCGTTGCTCGCGACTGCGACGCCCAGAACAACCATGGCAAGCGGCTGGAAGTCTCCCGAACCGGCGCCCAGCTCAAGGCCCTGCCCGTCAAGGTTTCATTTCCGGTCGCAATTCTCTATGCTCGGCATTAGGACGAGCTAAAGCCTGCGAAAAGAGACTCATGTCCAACAAGCACATATGCATCGTCGATGATGACGTGGATGACATTTTCCTGATGTCGGCCTCCTTGAGGCGGCTCGAAGCCGCCGCGGCCTTGACCCTCACCATCAGCACCTTCACCGATGCAGTCGACGCCCTGAATTTCTTCGCGGACTCGGCCGGCGCGCCGGGGAGCTTGCCCGATTGTGTCTGCATGGATATCAACATGCCGGGCCTCGACGGCATCGAACTGCTCAGGCGCCTGAGGGAAATGGACCACCTCACCTCGCTGCCGATCTATATTGTCAGCACCACCATTGATTCGAAAACGCACCACAAGGCCATTTCGCTTGGCGCCACCGGTTCCTTCGTGAAGCCGGAATCGATGGCTGCCATGCAAAGGATGCAAGAACAATTCCTTGGAATTCGCAAAATTGAATAGATAGGCGCCCCATGCTGGAAGACATACGGTTTTATTTCGAAACGAATTCCTTTCTGGCACACGGCTACTGCATGACATGGCGGACGGACCTGATCGCGCTGCACGCGTTCTCCGATTTCATCATCTTCCTGTCCTATTTCATCATCCCCACCGCGCTTCTCTATCTCTACTACAAGAGATCAGACCTGGTTCACAGCCGGATCATTCTGCTGTTTTCGGCCTTCATTCTCGCCTGCGGGCTGACCCATCTCATAGGCCTGATCACCCTGTGGAACCCGGTCTACGGCGTCGAGGGCATGGTGAAGGCCGCCACCGCGGTGGTTTCGGGCCTGACGGCGCTGGCCAGCTGGATGCTGATGCCCGCGGCCCTCAAGCTGCCCAGCGCCCGGATGCTCAAGATCAAGAATGATGCCCTGGGCTTCTCCATCGCCGAGCAGCGCCGCGCCAATGAAGAGCTGGAAGCCATCAAGGCCGAGCTCGAATCGAGGATCCGGGACCGCACCCGCGAATTGCAGATCAAGGCCGAGGCGCTCGAGCGGATGAATGCCAGCCTGTCGCAATACGCCCATTTCGCCTCCCACGACCTTCAGGAGCCACTGCGCAAGATCGTCTCGTTCTCCGAACTCGCCATCGAGCAGGACACGACCGGCGACCCGGAACAGAAAATGTATCTGGGAAAGATCAACCAGTCGGCGCGCCGCGCCCGCACCCTGGTGCGCAACATTCTCCAGCATGCGGAAATCGACCAGCACACCGTCGACATCCGCAATCTGTCGCTCACGGCCGAGACCGAGGCGACGCTGGAAAACCTCGAGCTCGCGATCAGGGACCGCCAGGGCAGCATCACCACCGACATCCCCGACATCGTGGTGCGCGCCGACCCGTCGCTGGTGGCACAGGTGCTGCAGAACATCATCGGCAACGCGCTCAAATACACCCCGGCGGACCGGGCGCCGCAGATCGCCATCACAGCGTCGAGAACCGAGGACGGCGTTGACTATATCATCGAGGACAATGGCATGGGATTTGATCCGGCATTCAAGGAACGCATCTTCCAGCCCTTCGCGCGGCTGCACGCAGGCGGCGCGGTGGATGGCTCGGGCATGGGCCTGGCAATCGTGGTCAAGGCGCTGGGCCATCTCGGCTGGAGCATTTCCGTCGACACCGTCGAGACCCAGGGAACCCGCTTCGCCATCCGCATCCCTCAGGATCAGATCGTGCAGCGCCAGGCACCGGTCTCATGAAGACGGTCCTGCTTATCGACGACGACGAGATCGAGCAGAAGCTGCTTCATGCATTCCTGATGCGCCGCTATGGCGACGACTTCGAACTGACCTATGTGGACACCCTGAAAGCGGGGATAGAACATCTGCAAAGCAAGGCCTACGATGCAATCTTCATCGACCGGATCCTGCCGCCCTATGTCGGCGCGCAGGAATCCTATCCGGTTCTGGCGCCCCATGTCGGCGCTGGGCAGATCATCTACATCTCGTCGGACACATCCGCTTACAAGACACGCGCGGCCGCGCACGAAAGCCCGGTCCGGTTTGTCGACAAGCTGGACATGCGGGACCAGATCATGGCCGGCCTTCTCGACCGGCCATGATGGCCTTCCCCAATAGGCTGTGGCTCAGAAGAACGCCTGGATGCCGGTCTGCGCCCGCCCGAGAATCAGCGCGTGCACGTCATGGGTGCCCTCGTAGGTATTGACCGTCTCGAGGTTCTGGGCGTGGCGCATGACGTGGTATTCGGCCTGGATGCCGTTGCCGCCATGCATGTCGCGCGACATCCGGGCGATATCCAGCGCCTTGCCGCAATTGTTGCGCTTCATGATCGAGATCATCTCCGGCGCAAACCGGCCCTCGTCCATCAGCCGGCCGACGCGAAGCGAGCCCTGCAGCCCCAGCGCGATTTCGGTCTGCATGTCGGCGAGCTTCTTCTGGAACAGCTGCGTGCCGGCCAGCGGCTTGCCAAACTGGTGGCGGTCGAGGCCATACTGCCGGGCCCGGTGCCAGCAGTCTTCAGCCGCCCCCATCACGCCCCAGGAAATGCCGTAGCGCGCCCGGTTGAGACAGCCGAACGGTCCCTTGAGGCCGGACACGTTGGGCAGCAGCGCCTCTTCGCCGACCTCGACATTGTCCATCACGATCTCGCCGGTGATCGAGGCGCGCAGGCTGAGCTTGCCGCCGATCTTCGGCGCCGTGAGACCCTTCATGCCCTTTTCCAGCACGAAGCCGCGGATCTCGTTGCCGTGCGATTCCGACTTGGCCCAGACCACGAAGACATCGGCGATGGGCGCATTTGAGATCCACATCTTGGAGCCGTTGAGCACATAGCCGCCCTCGGTCTTCTTGGCGCGGGTCTTCATGCCGCCGGGATCGGAACCGGCATCGGGTTCGGTCAGGCCGAAGCAGCCGACCCATTCGCCGCTCGCAAGCTTCGGCAGGTATTTCATCCGCTGCTCTTCGCTGCCGTAAGCCTGGATCGGGTACATGACCAGCGACGACTGCACGCTCATCATCGAGCGATAGCCCGAATCGACCCGCTCGACCTCGCGCGCCACCAGCCCGTAGGAGACATAGCCCGCTTCCGCGCCGCCATAGGCTTCCGGCACCGTGATGCCGAGCAGGCCGGCCGCCCCCATTTCGGAGAAGATGGCCCGGTCGGTGGTCTCGTTGAGATAGGCCTCGGTGACCCGCGGCGCGAGCTTGTCGGCCGCGAAGGCGGCCGCCGAATCCGCGATCATCCGCTCCTCGTCAGTCAGTTGATCGGCGATCAGGAACGGATCCTCCCACTGGAACGGGGACTTCGCGGACTTGATCGAAACGGCGGGGGAAACGGACATGATATACTCCAGCTTGAACCAGAACGGGGTGACAGCCCTTGATCTAGGGCACATTACAGCCTCTGTCCCATCTTTAACATGGATTACCGGAGATACTATAGGCTTAAAATAATTTTCGCCCGTCGCGGATGCTCCCTACAGTGCGGATCAAGGCGCGGATGGCGGCTCCATGATTTCCCACAGCGCAATCAGTTCGCGGCCGGCGCCGGCGGCAATCGGCGCCACCAGCCGCGCCAGCGACACGGTGCGCCCGCCCTGCAGCCAGGACGTGGTCTCGAAATAATCCGGGATCCCGCTCTCGAGCGTTTCCTTGAAGGCGTTGACCACGCGCTTGACGCTAAGCGGCGGAATCGATTCCGCTACCGGCCTGTCCCTGACCGGCGGGCCGAAGGGCCAGTGCGGCGCCTCGGTGAACTCGCGCCAGTGCAGCTTCCGGTCCGGCCCTTCGACACCGATGCGCGCCAAAAGCGGGTAATCTGCGCCGAGCACTTTGAGATCAAAGTGGGCGGCATCGGGCAATGAGCCCGCCGCCTTCTCCATCCACAGATCATGGAACTGTCGAATGCGCGCCGGCGCATTGTCAGGAAGCTCGAAAGAGGAGGGAGTGTCAGGTCTGTCCACGGGAAAATCACTCGATACGCGCATGTGAGAACCGCATCATATCTTTGAACTCGACAGCAGTGCCGCTTCAGCGTTTACTTGGCGCGCCGAACACTTAACTTTGGACGCCAACTTCATGAAAGCGACACTGGCCGATCAATTCGAAGTCGCCGCCGGCCTGGCTTCGGGGATCAGCCGCTATGCAGCCGGCATCGGCATCGATGCGGACCCGATCGCCCAGGCCTGCGGCCTTGATCCGGACCGCTTTCACATCCTCGGCGAGCGGGTCAGCCTCGACAGGGTGTGCCGCTACATGGAGGCCCTGGCGATGATCTCGGGCGATGATCAGTTCGGACTCAAGTCGTCGACCGAATTCCAGAGAGGCGCGTCCGGTCCGTTCGGCTACGCCATGATGAATGCGGCCACCGTGCGCGACTGCCTGGTGTTCATGGGCCGCAACCTCAGCAAGGTCAGCGAGACCAGCATCTGCACGCTCGAATTCGGGCCACGGGCGGCGCATTTCGAATGGACCTATTCTCCACTCATTCTGCATCGCACCCAGTTTGTCGATCTCGGCGTCGCCCAGACCTTCAATCACCTGCGCGCGTTTCTGGGCTCCGACACAAGCCGGATCCGGGTCGAGCTCGAACGCAAGAAGCCGATAAATACAAATTTACACAAACAGTTACTAAGTCCGCAGATCAGCTTTGGCGCCCAGGTCAACGCACTCATCCTGCCGGTTGAAATTCTCAGCCGCAGCAACCCCAATGCCGACCCGCGCCTGTTCGCCATGATGTCGCAGCAGGTGGAGGCAATTCCGCTGCGCCGCAATGACGCGCTTGATCCCGTCGCCGCCGTTCGTCTTCACGTCGCCGAGAACCTCGGCAGCAACACGGTCACTTTGGCAACCGAGGCCGAACGGCTCGGCATGGGGGCTCGCACATTGCAACGCCGGCTGACCGAGGCCGGAACCAGCATGCAGGCCATCGTCGATGAATGCCGCAAGGAGATGGCCGGGCGACTGTTGCTCGAGACCGATCTGACGCTGTCGAGCATTGGCTACAAGCTCGGGTTCTCCGCCCCCGCGGCCTTCACGCGATCCGCCATAAGGTGGTACGGCATGACCCCGAGCGAGTTCCGCCAAAAGGGCCGCGAGCCGGCCTGAACCTGCCCTGCGGATGCGGTCCGCCATTGCCTGGCTGACCATTGCGGCCATTCCTTTTGGCGCGCAACGTGAATGCGCATCGGCGCCGGACAAGGCATAAGCTCGCTCACTATTCGAACATACCCGGTGACGCATCACGGCTGGCATATTGCCACGCCGCAATGCCCGGTTCAGCCGTCCTTGCGGCGGGCCTGTCACCCTGAAAGGACGACATGATGGATCTTGGAAACGAGCGGGGCTCTCTTCCATTGACGCGGACCGAAATGAGCTGCCTGCGCAAATGCGCCGAAGGCCGCACCGACGCGGAGATTGGCGCCGAACTTGAACTAACCGCAGCCGAGGTTGCCTCCGTGCTCTCGGTCGTGATGCTGAAACTGCGCGTTCCCAACCGCATGGCCGGCCTGGCAAAGGCCGTCAGGCTTGGATATCTGGACCTCGGAAAGTCCTGAACCAACGAGAAACCGCTGCCCACCTGCTCGTGGCCTGACTGAAACGGATACTCCCGTCTGTTACGATAGTCAGCCTGCGGGATAATGGCCCGGTCGTGCACACAGTCCCGGCGGATGCTTCCCCTCCGTCAGGATCGCACCACCGGGGGCGGACCCGGGTCTGAGGCGCGGTTTTTCAAGGACGTCAACCACAGCCAGGCGGGGCCATGGTTGACGTCCATCCTCCTTTTCGTCGCCGTTGAGCAACCGGCCTAGAGCCAGGTGTCGTAATCCGACACCAGCAGATGCCGGGGCTTCTCGTCCTCGATAATCGTCGAGAACCGGCCGATCGGCTCGCGGAAGACATTGTCGGTGAGATCGTCATTGACGGTCGAGACCTCGCCGATCAGCACATCCCCGCCTTCCCCCCAGAATGCATGCCACAGACCGGGCATCAGCGTGACGCTCTCGCCCGGATCGAGGCTGAGCAAGGCCCCCGCCTTCAGCTTGCGCAGCACGCCATCGGTGTGAACCCTCACCTCGGCATCAGGATCAACGGATCCATTCTCGGCTGACGCATGCAGTTCCAGCACCAGCTTGCCGCCGCCGCGATTGATGATGTCCTCGGCCTTGATGTTGTGCCGGTGCATCGGCGAGATCTGGTTTTCGCGCGAGATCATGATCTTTTCGGCATAGAGCATGCCCCTGCCCGCGGCCAGATCGGCGGCCGAGCCGTTGCGCACGGTGAACAGGAACAGCCCGAGATCCTCGAAATGGCCCTGGCCGTAATCGGTGATGTCCCAGCCCAGCCGGTTGGCGCGGATATCGCCCGCGTCCGAGGCCACGCGGGCGCGCATCTCGTCCGCGCTCCAATAGGCGAATGGCGGCAGGATGTAGCCGAAGGAGCGGATGAACCGGTCGCTCTCCTCGAGGATTTCGTTGATCTGGCTGCGTTCCATCATGTCCTCCACGCTCAAGACCGTTTTCAAATCGATTTTATCCAAGACCTAGAATGTCGGCCGGCGCAAAGCAATTGCGCCGCCCCCGCTTTCGGTCTAGGCACGAGACGTAACTGTTACAAAAGCAACGAACAGGAAGTGAACTGCGTCCATGAATTCGAGCCGCAAGCCGCCTGAAGATGGTTTGGACAACGCGCCGCTGGCGCTGGAGGGATTCCTGCCCTACCGGCTGGCCCGCGCCGCCGAACAGGTCAGCCGCCAGTTCGCCGCACTCTACCGCGAGCGCCACGGCATGACCCGGCCCGAATGGCGCACGCTCGCCACCATCGGCCAGTTCAACCGGATCACCGCGACCGCGATCGGCCAGCACTCCTCCATGCACAAGACCAAGGTGAGCCGCGCCATCCGCGCGCTCGAGGAGCGCGGCTGGATCATCCGCCAGGCCGACGCCACCGACCGCCGCATCGAACACATCGAACTCACCCGCGAAGGCCGGCACCACTACATGGAACTGGTCCAGCTCGCCCGCAGCTACGAGGCCAGGCTCAAGGCTACGCTGGGTGCGGCGGCGACGGCGGAGCTTGAAGCGGGGATTTTGGCGATCGAGGCACGGCTTGGGGAGGGGGAAATGGGCTGAAATGGGCGGGGAGTGGAAAAGGACCTGAGCTAGAAGCTCCCATTCAGTCGACCAAAATAATTTGTATTGCTTGGCCCGTTGAAATTCGAGCGCAATGATTGATGCGCAATTCTTACGAATTAAGTTGGCTGGGCGGGCGACCAGTGGCAATTTTTTTCCGATCTCGGCATCAAGCCATTCTTGACGCGAGGTTCATTAAACGAATTCTCGTCGTCGATGAGTGGCCCATGGCCGTTTTCAAGACGCCGTCAGGCAGCGGTGATGTGACTGTGACCGAAGAATGTCGGATAGAGACAGGCTTCGCGGTTGAGCCGATGACTGCCGCGCTCAAAAACGAACAGGTTTTCCCAGTAGCCTGTCACCGCGTAATGAACACCATCAGGCAGCAGGGTTATCCCACAGGGAAATCGCAGGCCCGTTTTCCGCGTGTCGAAAGACTGCAGTACATCGCCTGAAGACCCGTCGAAGATCATCAGCCGATGCGAGCTCGGATAGCTGGCGATGACCTGATCGTTCTTCGGGTCATAGCGGATCGACAATCCATGCCGCATCTCGGCAGTGTCTCGGCGGCTCCCCATCCGGCGCGGCGACTTTCCAGTGGCCATTTTGAGTGTGGGGGCGGACAGATAGGCTATCCCCGGCTCCGAAGTGATGTCCTCGTCAGAAGCTACGCGGTCAGGGCCTATTTCGCGCGCGAGGTCCGCCTCACTTCCCAGCCGCGCCTGGATCGCAAATATCCGGTCAAGCGCACCGGCTGCCAGATGCCTCACTTCGCTATCGCGGCGGTTGGTGACGCGCTTGTCCAGCAATTTGCCACTGTCCACATCGATGATGGTGACGCAGGCTTCATGTACATGACGCGGAACCTCCATCTTGCCAGTGCGGGAACTCGGCAGCGAGCCGTAATTGGCTACCACCAGATAACGATCATTTTCGATCAGCCGGATATCGTGCGGATCGATCCCATAAGTCGAATAACTGCCGCGAATTTTTAGCGTATCGACATCACGGATGGTGATGCGCCCATAATGCGCGTCGAGTTTGTCGTTGCGTAGGCTTTGCCTCGGCGCGCGCTCAGACATCAGCACCGTCTTGCCGGTGCCGAGATATGCCGCGTGGCCGCCGCCGCGCCAGCCCCTGTCAAAGGACGGAGCGACAGCGACAAGGTCAAGCGTATCGGAATCGAACGCCACCTGATCGGTAGCCTCGAAACCGCACAACACCCCGATGGAGCCATCAGGTGAAATCTCCACGTCATGCGCAAAGGCCGGCAACAACGCCTGCCGTGTCTCGCCATTCATTCCAATCCGGGTTAGCAGCCGGAATGGTCGCTCGGGATCAGAAATGTTGCGGGCGAAATAGGAATCTTCCTTCACCGGCCGGCCATTAACTTGCGCAGCATTCGGCATGTAGCCGGGCACATAGACCGAAGTGGCGCTCAACTGCTTGACGGGTGCGGTTGCAACCGGTGCGAAGGTCTGCTCGGATGTTTCCTGTGTGACGCATCCGATCGACGGCGCGGCGAAAATTGCACTGGCCGCGCCCACCAGGAGAGTCCGGCGTTCAAGGGTCATGTTAACTAGTGTGAACCTCCACCACCACCTCCACCACCACCTTCACCGCCGCTTTCACCACCAGTGGGTGCTATCGGTTTTGGCTTCTTCTTTGACTTCACATTTTGAAGCGTCGAAAACGGATTTGGGTCGTCTTCTACTATCGGTACCGGAGCGCCCATCGGGCCGCACCCGCCTGCCGCACTTCCAGCGACAAGCACGCCCAGCAGTTTGAGCCGCGAGCGGTCGACAATTTCGTCATTAGGTTTCTTAGTCATGTCATTCTCCTGTTCGTCCTGCCAATCGGCAGGCAATTCTTGGCGGCAGGCGGAATTGAGATCCACCGGCATTCAACTCAGCGACTGCAGTGATGCCGCAATCCAGATCGCTGCAGCAAGCATCAGGGCCAGAGGCAAAAGTTCCTGTCCCCTGGTCTCGTTCTCAGGGCCAGATCCCGGCAACCGGTTGCGCGACCAGCCGGATAAAAGCCGGATTGCAAGATGCCCGCCAATCCCCAGTATGGCAGCGACCGTAACAGCCCCGGCCCACATCGCAGATAAGGCCGCAGCGGACACCACAAAACCTGCCATTATTTCGACATTGCGCAGGTCATGGTGGCGGATAAAAAATCGATCCCGATGCTGCGCGTGACAGCATCCAGCTTCAATGCAGGCGAACTTTGCGGGGACATAGGCTGCGTTGATCGCCACGGCATATGCAGCAAGCATCAGACTCGCATGTCCATCTGGACCCCAAATGAGGATTGCCGCGGCCAACACAGGCAGGGCAGAGGCCACTGTCACACCTGACCAGGATGCCGGGGCCCAGCGCGATGGATCAAGCAACGCGACCGCCACCAAAATCCGATAACCTGCGCCGCCGACAAAGAAGAAGCAATAGACGAAAGCGAGCGCCAAGGCGGAAGGCCAGTAGGCGGATCCCGTCACAGGTGCAGCCAGCATCCCGAATATCGCCGCACTACCAATAGCTGAAAACAGCCGCAGAACCATGACATGCGAGAGACTTAACTTGCCCGAGGCCAAACTGACCATTCCACGCCGATGTTGCCACCGCTCCCAGATTTCCAATTGGAGGCTTATAATCCGACCCGCACGCCGCATTGATGGATATCAACAGTTTTGGCGTCCAATGGGAGCTAACTTTTTAGCATCGTTGAAGACCACAAATAGTCCCTCAAAGGCCAGGGATATCCCCGGCAACGGAATGCATTAGGCTCAAATCCGGTTAACAAGAGTGCCTCCCGACCTGTCGCGCCGGGACGCGCTCTACCGCAGCCCCGTCACCCCTGCCCGCCCCATGGTCCATGATGCTCGCCCTCCGCGTCAAGCCGCGCAAAGCCGTGTGCGCCAAAGAAATCGCGCTGCGCCTGGATGAGGTTGGCGGTGCCCCGCGCCCGCCGGGAGGTGTCGAAATAGGCAAGCGCGCTCGACAGCGCAGGCATCGGCAGGCCGTTCAGCGCCGCTTCGGCGACGATGCGCCTCAGGCTTGCGTCGGTCTCCCCGATCATGGTGGAGAAGGCAGGCGTCAGCGCCAGGTTGGGCGCGTCCGGGGTGTCGCGGAAGGCTGCGGCGATCTCGCCCAGGAAGCGCGAGCGGATGATGCAGCCCGCGCGCCAGATCTCGGCGATCGTCGCCATCGGCAGGTTCCAGGCAAATTCGTCCGAGGCGGCGGCCATGACCGCAAAGCCCTGGGCATAGGCCGCGATCTTGCCCGCGAGCAGCGCCTTTTCAAGATCGGCAACGACCTCCTGGCCGCTGCGCCGGTCCTGCTGCGCGGGCAGTCCGAAGCGGGCTTCGGCCAACGCCCTCTGGTCGCGCATGGCGGAAAGCGAGCGCGCGGCCACCGCCGCCTCGATGGCGGTCGCCGGCACGCCCATCATCTGGCTTTCGATTGCCGACCAGCGGCCGGTGCCCTTCTGGCCGGCGGCGTCGACGATGATATCGACGATGGGGCGGCCGGTGGCCGCGTCGTTGACCTTGAGGACTTCGGCGGTGATGTCGATCAGGTAGGAATCGAGCGGCCCGGTCGACCAGGCCGAAAACACCGCCGCGATCGTCGGCGCGTCCATCATCAGATGATCGCGCATGACGCCATAGACCTCGGCGATCATCTGCATGTCGGCATATTCGATGCCGTTGTGGATGGTTTTGACGAAATGGCCGGCGCCGTTCTCGCCCAGCCAGGCGGCGCAGGGCTCGCCCTGGTACTTGGCCGAAATCGCCGTCAGCACCGGCTCGACCCGCTTCCAGGCCGGCTCGGTGCCGCCGACCATGATCGAGGGCCCGTGCCGTGCACCTTCCTCGCCGCCCGAAACACCCATGCCGATGAAGGTCAGGTCCGAGCCTTCCAGCCCTTCGAAGCGGCGCATCGTGTCGCGGAAATTGGCATTGCCGGCGTCGATGATGATGTCATTAGCCGCAAGCAGCGGCTTGAGCGCCTCGATCTGCTGGTCGACCGGATCGCCGGCCTGGATCATGATGATCACCGGCCGCGGCGGCCTTATGGTTGCGACGAAGTCTTCAAGCGTGGCGCAGGGCGTGATCCTGCCCGACAGCTCGCCGGCGGAAGCAGCGAATTCCTCGGTCCGCGACGCCGTCCGGTTGTAGACCGCGACACGATAGCCGTTGTCGGCGATGTTGAGCGCCAGATTGGCGCCCATGACGCCCAGCCCGATGACGCCGATTTCCGCTTCAGCCATTAAACTCACCCCATCCGTGATTTGTCCGGATGACCTTTTGGCCCATGCGGGCGCGGGCGGCAAGCCTCAAGCGCCCGCGGATGACGGGCTCTGCTGCTCATGTGAGGACAAGTGGATCCGGATCAGTCCTGCCTGGGCCTGTCGTCGTCATCGTCGAGCACGCGCCAGGCGGCGCCGTCGAGATCGTCATACTGGCCGGTCTTCATCGACCACAGGAACGCCCCGAGACCCAGCGCGCCCAGAAACAGCGCGATCGGAATGAGGTAGATCAGATTGCTCATGCCTCAATCCCGAGGCCGGGCGCCGGCGCTTCGCGCATGTCACGTTCGGGTGTCGTCTGGGCGAACTGCTCGACCCGGGTCTTGCGCCTGAGCCTGAGCGAATTCAGCACCACGATGACCGACGAGGACGACATTGCCAGCGCCGCGATCAGCGGCGTGGCGTAGCCCATCACCGCGATCGGCACGGCGATGACATTGTAGCCAATGGCCAGCGCGAAATTCTGCCGGATCAGGCTGCCCGCCTTGCGCGAGACCTCGATCGCCATCGGCACCGCCTCGAGCGAATCATGCAGGAACACGAAATCCGCCGCCATCCGGCCGACATCGGCGGCACTGGCCGGCGCCATCGAGACATGCGCCGCCGAGAGCGCCGGCGCGTCATTGAGCCCGTCGCCGACCATCAGCGGCTTGTGGCCCTCGGCCGCCAGCGCCCTGATGCGGTCAACCTTGCCGCGCGGCCTCACGCCCGCGACATAGGCGCTGACGCCCAGTTCGCCGGCCAGCGTCCGCACCGGCCCCTCGCGGTCGCCCGACAGGATCTCGGCATCCACGCCGAGCGCCGCCAGCCGCGCCACGGCCTGGGCAGCCCCGCGGCGCAACTGGTCGGAGAACAGGAAGATGTCAAGGAAACTGCCGTTCTTCGACAGGATCACCTGGCTCGCATTGGCGCCGTGTTCGATCCCCTCGTCGCGGTCATCGAGCGCAAAGGCGGCGCGCCCGAGCCGGTAGGTATCGCCCTCGGGTGAAATTGCCTCGACCCCGTCGCCGGGGCTCTCGGTGATGTCGAACTCGGGCACTCCGTCGCCGCCTTCGTCGAGATCCGCCAGCGCCCGGCTGAGCGGATGGCGCGACGCCCGGGCGATGCGCGCGGCGATCCTGAGATGCTCCGGCGCCACCATGTCCGAATTGATCAGCCGCGGCTGGCCCCGTGTCAGCGTGCCGGTCTTGTCGAACACGACGTGATCGGCCTGCGCCAGACGCTCCATGGCGGAGCCGTCCTTGACCATGATGCCATTCTCGAACAGCCGCCCCGCCGCAATCACCTGCACCACCGGCACAGCGAGCCCGAGCGCGCAGGGACAGGTGATGATCAGCACCGCGACCGAAGTCAGCATGGCCATGCGCCAGTCGCCCGACACCACCATCCAGCCGATGAAGGTGCCAAGCGCCAGCAGATGCACCGCCGGCGCGTAGATTGACGAGGCCCGGTCGGCGATGCGCCGGTAGCCGGCCCGGCCGCTTTCCGCCGCTTCCATCATCGCCACCATTTCGGCCAGGAAGGAGTCCTTCGCCTTGCGGGTGGCTTCAAGCACCAGTGCGCCGGTGAGATTGAGCGTGCCGGCGGGCGTGAGCGACCCGGCTTCGACCAGCTGCGGCGCGCTTTCGCCGTTGACCACGGCAAAATCCATGTCCGAGCGACCCGAGACGATCCGGCCATCGACCGGGATGCGGTCGCCCGGCGCGATCGCAAGGCGCATGCCCGGTTCGATCTCGTCGAGCGCCAGATATTCGCGCGCGCCGTTATCGCGAATCACCATCGCGCCGCGGGGCGACAGCCGCACCAGGTTGCGCACCGCCGAGCGGGCCTTTTCGCGCATCATGTGATCGAGTGTCCGGCCTGCGAGCAGGAAGAACAGCAGCGTCACCGAGGCGTCGAAATAGGCGTGTTCGCCGTGCGTGATGGTCTCGTAGAGCGAGATCGCATAGGCGAGCCCGACACCCAATGAGATCGGCACGTCCATGTTGGCGCGGCCATGCCGGAGCGCGCCCCAGGCCGAGCGGAAGAAGACGCGGCCGGAATAGATCAGCGCGGGTGCGGCGATCAGCGCCGAGATCCAGTGAAACAGGTCGCGCGTCGCAGCCTCCGCCCCCGACCAGACCGACACCGACAGCAGCATCACGTTCATCGAGGCAAACCCCGCCACCGCCACCGCCTTGAGCAGCTCGCGCAGCGCCGGATCGGCGCTCTCGTCCGTGCCGCCGGGCAGATGCGCCGGATAGCCCAGCGCCTTGAATTTCTCGCTGAGCGCCGCGAGCACCGCTTCAGCGTGCCCTGCTTCCTGGCCGCTGGCGTCGCCGAGGCTGTCCGCCTCGCGAAACACCACCGACACCCGGCGGGTGGAAAGATTGACCCGGGCGTGATCGACCCCCTGGGTTTTGGGAAGCTCCCTTTCCAGAAGCGCGATGCAGGCGCCGCAATGGACGCCGGGGACGATCAGGTCAACCTGGCGCAGGCCATCGCCGAGCGGCCGGCTCGACAGCCACAGCTCCTGGGCTGACGGACCTTCGGTTTTCAGCGCCTCGAGTTCCGCAGCGCTTTCCGTGCCCGCCGCGCAACAGCTCACGGCCTCAGGCTCCCATCCGCCCTGACGTGGAACCGCCGTCCGCGCTTGTAGAGTGTCTGGCCGTCCCGTGTGGCGATGATGGTGGCGATCCACTCGCCTTCCAGAAGTTCGCCCTCGCCGCGGTAGACCCCGTCGTCGCCGCGCAGCAGAACCATTTCACGGTCCTGTTCCTCGCCCACCGGGCGGCGCAGTTCGGCAATCATGCTGTCAGCCAGAGCCGGCTTGCCGTCCGCATCGATGAAATCGATCTCCAGGCCTTCGGCGTTCGGCGTCAGCTTGACCTGATAGCCGAGTGCATCGATGGCGCGCGATTCCGCGGCCTTGCCGTTGAATTGCTGGCTGGCCACATAGGTGTTGGGCACCACAAGGCCGCTCCATGTGGTCACCGCGAAGCGCGCCATGATCAGGTTGACCGTGACGATGACCCCGAAGAACGCCACCATGGTGAACAGCATGTGCTTGCCGGTGAATTCCTTGGGCTGAAAGATGGCTCGAATCATCTGCATCACATATCCTCGGGGGCATGGAAGTTGGCAATATAGCTGTCACGCTCAAAGCTCGACTTGTCTTCGGCGATGATCCGGAACGTTGCGGTCTTCGGCGTCACCAGGTCCCTGGGCTGCAGGATGTTGACCCGGAGCTCGCGCAGCCGGTCCGGCTCCACCGGGATCGCGAAGGATACGCCCGGAGGCTGGTCGATGCCGGCGATCCGCATGGTCGCGCCCGGAAGCCCCTCGATCGACAGGAAGATCACCCGCGGTTCTGCGATCATGTTCAATATCTTGACCGAATAGCCGTTGCGGATGTCGCCGTTGGATTCGAGCACATATTGCGGGTTGCGGTCATGCAGCACATTAACCTCGAGCCGGTCGCGCGACAACAGCGCCACCACCAGACCGATGCCCACCGCTGACCAGACGCCCATGTAGAGCAGCGAGCGCAGACGGAAGATGATGCGCCAGTCGAAATGCTTGATGCCGTCTACAAAGCCGCCGCCCGGCGTGCGCACGCGCCGCGGGTCGAGCGAGCGGGTCTCGGGATCGGTGGCAAGCGCCATGTTGTCGGCATAATCGGCGAGCGTCGCGTAGGAGATCAGCCCGCGCGGCCGGTCGAGCTTGTCCATGATATTGTCGCAGGCATCGATGCACAGCGCACAGGTGATGCATTCGAGCTGCTGGCCGTCGCGGATGTCGATGCCCATCGGGCAGACGGCGACGCAGGCATTGCAATCGACGCAATCCCCCTGGATCAGCCCCTGGGCCGCCGCCTTCTTGGCGTGGCGGCCGCGCGGTTCGCCGCGCCAGTCATTGTAGGTCACCACCAGCGAATTCTCGTCGAGCATGGCGGCCTGGATGCGCGGCCAGGGGCACATGTAGATGCACACCTGCTCGCGCATCAGTCCGCCGAAGACATAGGTCGTGGCGGTCAGGATGGCGACGGTGATGTAGGCGACCGGCGCCGCATCGCCGGTGATGAAATTGACCAGCAGCGTCGGCGCATCGGCGAAATAGAAGATCCAGGCGCCGCCGGTGGCGACCCCGATCATGATCCAGACGGCGTGCTTGAGCACCCGCTTGGAAAGTTTCGACACGCTCCATGGCGCATCCTCAAGCTTCATACGCTGGTTGCGGTCGCCCTCGATGGCGCGTTCGACAACCAGGAACAGATCGACCCAGACGGTCTGCGGACAGGTATAGCCGCACCAGGCCCGACCGACCGCCGAGGTGATCAGGAACAGACCGAACCCCGCCATAACCAGAAGGCCCGCGACGAAGAAGAACTCCTGCGGCCAGATCTCGATGAAGAAGAAATAGAACCTGCGGTTGGCCACATCGAGCAGCACCGCCTGATCGGGCGCAAACGGCCCGCGGTCCCAGCGCAGCCAGGGCGTGATGTAATAGATGCCCAGCGTCACCAGCATCACCAGCCATTTGAAACGCCGGTAGGTCCCTTCCGCGCGCTTGGGGAAAATCTTCTTGCGCGCCTCGTAGAGCGGCTTGCGCTGCCAGGCGGCGTTGACCGGCTCTGCGTCAAGCCGTTCGATCTGGTCAAGCTCGTCTGAAGCATCGGGGGGCGTGAGTGAATTCATGTCGGGCACCATTCGGGTTGGACCGCACCATGCCCCCGTCCCCGAACACATGCCTTGATCAAGATCAAGCGGCCAATTGCACCCAAAGGAATGGCCCCATCGGCTTCGAAAGCTCGGCCCGCAAGCGGTTGATCCGGCGGATCGATTTGCCCCTAGAGATGCAGCCAACTGTCAGGTCAGCCCCTAGAGCCAGCTCGCCGCCCGCACCCGCGCCGTGCGGACGCCGTGGGGCGTGGCGACGTCAAGCAGGGTTCCCTCCTCCCAGACCTCCCGGCCAATCATCGAAATCGCCACATTGGTGTTGAAATCAGGCGACCAGGCCGCCGATGTGACCTGCCCGACAGGCGCGCCTGCTGCGCTGACGGTCCAGGGTTCCGGGCATGGCGGCACTGCCGCGCCATCGATCTCCAGATAGCGGATCTGCTTGAGCGGACCTTCCCTGGCAACCCTGAGAAGGGCATCACGGCCAACGCAGCCGATGGCCGAGCGCGTGTCGCAGAACCGGCCCAGTCCGCATTCATGCGGCGTATTGGCGCGGGTCATGTCATTGCCGTAGGAGAGCATTCCCGCCTCGATCCTTTCGATCAGGTTTGGACAGCCGGCTCGCACGTCGAGATCGCGCCCGGCTTCGAACAAGGCATCCCACAACGGCTCGCCGTGCTGCCCGCCCTCGACATAGATCTCGAACCCGCCCTGCTTGGAATAACCCGACCGCGCCACCACCAGCTCGACCCCGTTGAAGGCCAGCCGCTTGTAACGGAAGAATCGGATCGAGCGCACCGCCTCGCCAAACACCCGTGCGGCCAGGTCATCGGCTCGCGGCCCCTGGATCGCCAGCGGCGACACATCCGGCTCGATCACGTCCACCGCCATCCGGAACCCCAGCGCCAGCGCCTTGACCCAGAGCAGCAGGTCGCTGTCGGCGATCGACACCCAGTAGCGGTCCTCGTCGAGCTTCACCGTGACCGGGTCATTTAGCATGCCGCCGGTCTCGTCGACCATCGGCGTGTACAGGCACTGCCCGACGACCATGCCCGACAGATCGCGCGGGGTCAGCATCTGGACCAGCTCGGCGGCCTGGGGTCCGCGGATCTCCACCTGCCGCTCGCAGGCCACGTCCCAGACCTGCACGGCGGTCTTCAGATGATGGTAATCCTCGACCACCGACCTGAACACGGTCGGCAGCAGCATGCGATTGTAAATCGTATAGGCAGTCACGCCCTCGGCGGTGACGCGGTCAGTGAAGGGCGTGCGCCGGGTGCGGCGCGAGATCGACAGGAAAGGCGGCATCTGGTGTCCCCCGGGCAAGAAGCGCACACTGCGCTGTCAACCGGCAGACTATTTGCGACATTCCTGCCGATGCGCGCCAAATCGCGTCATGGCGGAACTATATTTCATCTCTCAGGCAATGAGGCCGGTGCGTTCGGCAACCCACCATATCGCCATGCAACCGATGGCCAGCGACATCGGCATGGTGACGCGGGCGCGGTACCAGCTCTTGTCGGAAAACCAGGCGCCGAACAGCGCATAGCAGGCTGCGACGACGGCAAGCTGGCCGGCCTCGACCCCGACGTTGAAGCCGATCAGGCCGCTGACGAAATGCGTGGGCGTCAAGCCGAACTCGGTCAGCACCCCGGCAAAGCCCAGCCCATGCAGCAGCCCGAAGCCGAACACCACGAAGGGTCGCCAGGGACTCAGGCGGTTGGTCGCCAGATTCTCGATGGCGATATAGACGATCGACAGCGCGATCAGCGGCTCGACAATGCTGGCGGGCAGCGAAATCACCCCGAGCATGGCGAGCGCCAGCGTCACCGAATGGGCAACGGTGAAGGCGGTGATCTGGATCAGCAGCGGCTTCAGCCGCGGCGACAGCAGGAACAGCCCGACCACGAACAGGATATGATCGAGACCCTTGGGCACGATGTGGGTGAAGCCGATGCCGATGTAATCCAAGAACACCTGGCCAGCGCTCATGCTCATCCCGCCCTCGACCGGGATGGGGGCGCTGGCGCTGCCGTCGTCGAGGTAGACGGAGTAGCTGTAGGCGCCTTGCCCATCCGGCACCCGGATGACGCTCGGCCCGAAGGCGGGATCGAACGAGTAGGAGACCTCGCTCGTCCCGGCAGGCAGGGCGCCGGCGAGCGTGATGCTGCTCAACCGGGCGAAATCGGCATCGCCGACAGGATCAAGATCGACCTCGGTGATTTCGAGCGGGATGTCTTGCCCGCCTGCGGTGAGCCGCACGCCTTCGAGAAACCGCGCCTTGAAGCGCTCGAACTCGGCAGCGAGAGCGGCCTCGTCCAGGAGCCGCAATTCATCGTAGCGGCGGGCATTGGGGCTGTCGTCGGTGTCGGAATGCTCGACGCCGACTTCCGCCAGCGCGGCTTCCAGGATGAGCGACATGTCGAGCTGGACCGCACTGTTGCCGGGGAAGGTCAGATCGACGATTGCCGGCCGGATTTCATGGGCGCGCGCGCCTCCACCGCCTGCGGCAAAGAGCACAAGGACCATCGTGAGGCCTATTGCCAGGCAAGCAAGCACTTGATTTATCGGGCGGGAGGACAGATTCATCCTGAGAGCCTCATTGGAGAAACATGATGTCACGACCGGCAAGCCGCATGATGGGTTTTGCGATAATTGGACTTGGCATGACGGTAAGTCCAGTGTCGGGGCACGAATTCTGGATCGACCCCCAGGATTTCATGGTGTCTCCGGGCGAGGAAATCCGCGCCGACATCCGCATTGGCCAGGACTTCAAGGGCGACGCGTTTCCCTACATTCCCTCCCGCTTTGCCGCGTTCAAGCGCCATGACGGCGAAGGCGAAGCCGACGTGGCCGGCACCACCGGCGACCTGCCGGCGCTGACGCTTGCCGCACGCGCCGAGGGGCTCACGATCGTCACCTATGTCTCGATTGCCGAACGGATCCGGTTTCAGGCCTGGGAGAAGTTTGCCGAATATCTCGACTACGAGGGCCTGGCTGCGATCCCCGCCCGCCACGACGCCCGCGGGCTGCCGCGCGACGAGATCCGCGAGCTTTACACGCGCTGCGCCAAGACCCTTCTCGCCGTGGGCGATGCTTCGGGCGAAAAGGACCGCGCCACCGGCATGCGGCTCGAACTCGTGGCATCGGAGAACCCGGCGACGCTCTCGTCCGGCGCGGAGATCGGCTTTACCCTGCTATGGGAAGGCGCGCCGCTCGCGGACACGCAGGTCGCCCTTTTCCGCCGCACCGAGGACGGCGGCGACGCCGCCCGGATCGTCACCCGGACCGACGGGAACGGCCACGCAAGCTTCTCCCTCCCCGCCCCCGGCGCCTATCTGGCCTCCGCGGTGCACATGATCGAGGCGCCGACGGAGCGCAATGCCGACTGGGAGAGCTACTGGGCGTCACTGACGTTTGGAGTAGAGTGATGAGGCTGGGCTCGCCGCCGTGCCAGAGGTCGCATGATTACTGCATCCCATTCCCATGAAGAAGCCCCGCCGAATATCCATCCGGCAGGGTTTCCTTTTTCAACGCGATTCCCAGATCAAACCCTGAGCCTACAGCCCGCCGCCCGGCGTGAGCACATGGGCGGCCAATTGCCTGATGGTCGGTTCGCCGCGCAAATCAGGCCAGGCGGGCATGACGCCCCGCTTGGTATTGCTGATCTGCGAGGCGACCGAGGTTTAGCTGAACTCCTGAGCAAGAGGCTACACGACGAGCGCGGGGCGGCGCGCCGAATTCGCGCAACAAGACCTGCAGTCATTGCGGGAAATTCGCCGACTTAGTTGCCTGTGCCCACTCCAGTTCCAACACCCGTGCCTGTACCGACGCCGGTTCCTGTGCCGACACCAGTTCCGGTATCCATTTCCGGTGCGGGCGCATACTCCCTGTCCCGAAAGACATAGGCAGGTGCTTCTTCGGCCTCTTCCCGAGTAATGCCGAGCGTGATTTCGTTGCCATCATAATTGATGTTGAGTTGAGACCAATCCACGGCAATCTCCTTGCCGCCAAAACCCAGGAATCCGCCCACTGAAACCACCGCGGCATTCACTGTGCCGTCCTCCTGGTCGAGGATCACATCCTCGATGGACCCGATCGCTTCTCCGTCTGGGGTTGTAACACGCGCGCCCAACAGCCAGTCTCCACGGACTTCCGACCCAGCCTGGTCTTGGACTATGACTTCTTCGGTATCCTGCGCAATTGCGGGCTGCATCATGAGCGGCAAGGCTACGGCTGCGGCCGAAATGAGTGTAATCCTGAGCATCATGTTTCCTTTCTGCTGTCGTTCACATTCAAACGAGGCGGAATCCGGTAGCTGGCGCTATCAGCCGCCTACGTTGTAGTAACGCAGCAGTTGTCAGAAAGTTCCATGCTCGATTGCGCCTGGAACGGGTCTGCCAAGAATTGACGGTTCTGCAAGAAGAAACATCCTTCCGTCCGGGCAATTCAAAATTCCATCGATCGGACGCGGATGCCTGCCCCATGCGTTGAGTGCCAATGGGGAACAATTGCCGATGAACGAGCCCAGAGGCATTTGTCACGGGCGCAAGCCAGCCAGGCCGTGCGCCGCATGGATCGTAATTCATTTTCGTAAGGTGAATGATCTATCCCAAACCGAGCTGCAATCCCACGAAAGCCTTCTCAACCATCTTCATAAGCCGAAACCACCGATTGCTTGCGATACAAGCTGTATTTGGACATGCAAAACCCCCGAAGTTGACGTCCAACTTTCGGGGGTCAGTTCGTTTGCATTCACTCAAGCCCGGGATTCAGACCCCGGTTCAGGCCCTAGAGCCCACCGCCCAGCGTGTGAACATAGACAGCGAGCTGCTTGATCGTCGGTTCGCCGAGCCGGTCCACCCAGGCGGGCATGACGCCGTGCTTGGGATTGCGGATCTGCGCGGCGATCTGGGCTTCGGTTGAGCCCTTGAGCCAGATTCCGTCCGACAGGCGCGGCGCGCCAAGTTCGGGGACGCCTTCTGCATTCTCGCCGTGGCAGACCGCGCAGTTTTCCTCAAACACCACCTGGCCTGCGTCCACCAGCGCAGGATTGGACGGGGTGCTGCTCAGGCTCACCACATAGGATGTGACTTCGCTGACCTGCTCAGCCTCGAGAATGTCGCCAAAGGCGGGCATTTCGGACAGGCGCGTGTCGTCGTCGCCGTCATAGCGGATGCCGTGGGCGATGGTGTGATAGATCTGGTCGATCGTGCCGCCCCACAGCCAGTCGTCGTCATTGAGGTTGGGATAGCCCGCCGAGCCTGCCGCGCCCGAACCGTGGCACTGGGCGCAGTTGACCTTGAAGGCGGACGACCCGCCGGCAATGGCAAACTGCAGCAGTTCCTGGTCACCGGCGATCTCCTCGACCGGCGTGGCCGCGATCCGCTCGAGCAACGCGCCCTGCGCGGCCTTGGCGTCGGCCAGGTCGGCGACCACGTTCGCCCGGCTGGAGTAGCCGAGATAGCCCTTGGTTGCGCCGTCGATCAGCGGAATTGCCGGGTAGAGGAACATGTATCCGACCGCCCAGACGATGGTGGCGTAGAAGGTCCACAGCCACCAGCGCGGCAATGGATTGTTCAATTCTCGGATGCCATCCCATTCATGACCGGTGGTCTCGACGCCGGACACGTCGTCAATGTGTTTTTCGGACATGTCTCAGTCCTCCTTCAACGGGATTTGTGCTGCATCCTCGGCGGCCTTCTTGGCGCCGGGTCTCAGCGTGAAGAGGATCACGCCAATAAAGAAGACAAACAGGAAGACTAATCCCCAGCTGTCGGCGAAATGGCGCATTGCGGTGTAGGTTTCCATGCTCGCGTCTCCTTACCGGTAGCCGGAGGCTTCGTCGTAGGTCGAGAAATCGACCAGCGTGCCAAGCATCTGGAGATAGGAGATGAGTGCGTCCATCTCGGTGACGACTGCGGGATTGCCATCGAAATCGCCGATCTTGGCCTTTGGATAGCGCGCCTCGATTCCCGAGGTATCCGCCTCGGGATCGGCTTGCGCGGTCAGGTCGGCGACGGCATTCTCGATCATCTCGTCGGTGTAGGGCACGCCGACAAAGGCGTTGGCCTTGAGGTCCGCCGTGACATTGGCCACCTTCACCGGTGTTGTCGCCAGGAAGGCGTAGCTCGGCATGATCGATTCGGGCACGACCGAGCGCGGCTCGATCAGGTGCTCGACATGCCATTCGTTCGAGTAGCGGTTGCCGACGCGGGCGAGGTCTGGCCCCGTCCGCTTCGATCCCCACTGGAACGGATGGTCGTACATCGATTCCGCCGCAAGGCTGTAGTGGCCATAGCGTTCGACCTCGTCCCGGAAGGGACGGATCATCTGGCTGTGGCAGACATAGCAGCCTTCGCGGATGTAGATGTTGCGGCCGGTCAGTTCCAGCGGCGAGTAGGGGCGCATCCCCTCGACTTTCTCGATGGTGTTCTCGAGATAGAAGAGCGGCGCGATCTCGACGATGCCGCCGATGGAGACCACCACGAGCGAGCCGACCAGAAGCAGCGTCGCGTTGCGCTCGATGATACCGTGTTTATCTAGCATTGACATGGGTGTTGTCTCCTACTCTGCCGGCTGCATGGCGGGTTCGCTGCCCGGTATGGGCGCTTCGTTCCGTTCATGGCCGAGGATGGTCATGTACACGTTCCATCCCATGATGATGCCGCCTGCCAGGTACATCAGCCCGCCGATGGCGCGGAGCAGATAATACGGGAACATGGCCGCCACGGATTCGGCGAAGGAATACACCAGGAAGCCCTGGTCATTGTATTCGCGCCACATCAGGCCCTGCTGGATGCCGGCGACCCACAGGACCGCCGCGTAGACGACGATGCCGAGCGTGGCCAGCCAGAAGTGCCAGTTGACCAGCCGCATCGAGTACAGCCGCTGACGATTCCACAGTTTCGGCACCAGGTAGTAGATCGCGCCAAAGGTGATCATGCCGACCCAGCCAAGCGCGCCGGAGTGAACGTGACCGATGGTCCAGTCGGTGTAGTGGCTGAGCGAGTTGACCGCCTTGATCGACATCATCGGACCCTCGAAGGTCGACATGCCGTAGAAGGCCACCGCAATCACCATCATTCGGATGATCGGATCGGTGCGGATCTTGTCCCAGGCGCCCGACAGCGTCATCAGGCCGTTGATCATGCCGCCCCAGGAGGGCATCCATAGCATGATCGAGAACACCATGCCCAGCGTCTGCGCCCAGTCGGGCAGCGCGGTGTAGTGCAGGTGGTGCGGACCGGCCCAGATGTAGAGAAAGATCAGCGCCCAGAAGTGGATGATCGACAACCGGTAGGAATAGACCGGGCGATTGGCCTGCTTGGGAATGAAGTAGTACATCATGCCCAGGAAGCCGGCGGTGAGGAAGAATCCAACCGCGTTGTGGCCGTACCACCATTGCGTCAGCGCATCCTGCACGCCGGCGAAGGCGGAATAGCTCTTGACGCCCAGGAACGACACCGGCATCGCCAGATTGTTGACGATGTGCAGCATGGCGATGGTGACGATGAAGGCCAGGTAGAACCAGTTCGCCACATAGATATGCGGCTCCTTGCGCTTGAACAGCGTGCCGAGGAAGACCACCAGATAGGCCACCCAGACGAGCGTCAGCCACAGATCGACATACCATTCGGGTTCGGCGTATTCGCGCCCCTGGGTGATGCCGAGAAGATAGCCGGTCGCCGCCATGACGATGAACAGCTGGTAGCCCCAGAACACGAACCAGCCCAGATCGCCGCCGAACAGCCGGGCGCGCGAGGTGCGCTGCACCACATAGAGCGAGGTCGCGATCAGTGCGTTGCCACCGAAGGCGAAGATCACCGCCGAGGTGTGCAACGGGCGCATGCGTCCGAAATTGAACCAGGGCTCGATGTTGAGATCCGGATAGGCAAGCTGGAAGGCGACGACGACGCCAACCAGAAAGCCAACGATACCCCAGAACGTTGTGGCGATGATGCCGTAGCGCACCACCTCGTCAAAATAACCGGATTTGTCGTCGGCTGATTCGCCGGCAACCTGCGCGAAGTTGATTCGCCGCAGCAGCAGCACGGTGCTCACCAGCAGCACGAAGAACAAGACCCACATATGGGCCTGGAACATGTCGTCCTTGGCGAAAGCCACGCCGAGCAACGCCAGGAAGGCGAACAGGCCCACGGCGATTGTTTCGAATGCGTATTTCATTGTTGGTGTCCCCCAGGGGTATCAAAACGGACCAGGACAAGAGATTCGGCGCACCTGCCCCCTTCGAGTCAGGCCGCCGGCATGGCCAGGCTGCCGCACAAATCGCAGAGACCGCGGCAATTTACCTTGATCCAGGTCAAGGACGCCCACACGGGGCGATCCTAGGCTGGATCACTGAGGGAAAAGCTCGAACAAGAACGCTCTTTTGCTGGGATCAACTCTAGATGACGGATGACGCCATAATCAGGCAGGCGCACGGAGAGAATCCGATCGCGGCCCTGCGCAAGGCGCACAATGAGCAATTGCTGCTGTGTGACAGGCTTGAAGAAATCGCCGATTCCCTTCCCGACAGCGTCAACCGGCAAAAATGCCTCTACGCCGCCCGCGCGCTCGGACCGATGATCCGCAGTGTCCACCGGTTCGAGGAAGACGTGATCTTCCCGATGATCTCGACGCGGCTGCAAGACGACGAGAAGATCCAGGCGACGCTCAACCGCCTGCGATTCGAGCATTGCGAGGACGAATGTTTCGCCGAGGAACTGACCGAAGCCCTGCACGCCCTGGCCATCGGGACGGACGATATCAATGTCGAGGCCACCGGCTACATGCTGCGCGGCTTCTTCGAGGCCATGCGCCGGCATCTTGCCTTCGAGAACGAGTTGCTGCTGATCAGTGAGTGAGACGCGGGGCGAAGCAGCGGCCGAGACTGACAAATGCCGTCGTGCACCCGCCTGCAAACCATCTTCGGTCTGCTGAACTTGCCTGCTGAGCATTCCGCCTTGCACGGTGTAGAATGAGGTCACGATTCGATTCGCATCGACGGGCCGTCAAGCGAATATCCAGCCGCCGGGCACGAGACTTATCCACAGCCTGTTAATTGCGTGAATCGCGTGGATCGGCATTCGGTGGCCCGCAGCGCATCGGCACTCAAGATGCGAATTCTCAAACTGTGGTCCTGACTCCTTGCTCGAGTTGGACTAGGCAGGTGACCACAAGACAAAGCCCACGGGACACCGACACATGAACGACGCCGCCCGCAAGATCGAACCGATTCCGGCCCGCACGGACAAGAGCCCGCTGTTTCGCGAGGCGCCGTCCAATATCGAGGCGGAACAGGCGTTGCTGGGCGCGATCCTGGTCAACAATGATGCGTTCTACCGGGTCTCGGACTTCTTGAAGCCCACCCATTTCATGGAGCCGCTGCACCGCAGGATCTACGAGGTCGGCGGCGACATCATCCGCATGGGCAAGACCGCCAACCCGGTGACGATCAAGACCTTCCTGCCCGCCGATTCGAAGGTCGGCGACATGACCGTGGCGCAGTATCTCGCCCGCCTCGCTTCCGAAGCCGTGACCATCATCAATGCCGAGGATTACGGTCGCGCGATCTACGATCTCGCCCAGCGCCGGTCGCTCATCTCGATCGGCGAGGACATGGTCAACATTGCCTACGACGCGCCGCTCGACATGCCGCCCGGCAGTCAGATCGAGGACGCCGAGCGCCGGCTGTTCGAGCTCGCCGAAACCGGCCGCTACGACGGCGGCTTCCAGTCGTTCAACGACGCGGTGTCGCTCGCCATCGACATGGCGGGCGCGGCCTACCAGCGCGACGGCGGCCTGTCGGGCATTTCCACCGGCATCAGCTCGCTCGACGCGCGCATGGGCGGGTTGCAGCCGTCCGACCTGATCGTGCTCGCCGGCCGTCCGGGCATGGGCAAGACGTCGCTCGCCACCAACATCGCCTTCAACATAGCCCAGGCCTATGAGGGCGAGGTGCAGGCCGACGGCTCGATGAAGGCCAGGAATGGCGGCGTGGTCGGCTTCTATTCGCTCGAAATGTCGGCCGAACAGCTCGCCACCCGTATCATCTCCGAACAGACCGAAATCTCCTCGTCGAAGATCCGCCGCGGCGAGATCACCGAGGCCGATTTCGAAAAGCTCGTCGGCTGCTCGCAGATGATGCAGAAGATCCCGCTCTATATCGACCAGACCGGCGGCATCTCGATTGCGCAGCTCTCGGCGCGGGCCCGCCGATTGAAGCGCCAGCGCGGGCTCGACGTGCTGGTCATCGACTACATCCAGCTGATGACCGGTTCGGGCAAGTCGAGCGACAACCGCGTGCAGGAAATCACCCAGATCACCACGGGCCTGAAGGCGCTCGGCAAGGAGCTCAACGTCCCCATCATCGCGCTGTCGCAGCTGTCGCGCCAGGTGGAAAGCCGCGAGGACAAGCGACCGCAGCTCTCCGACCTGCGTGAATCGGGCTCGATCGAACAGGACGCCGACGTGGTGCTGTTCGTGTTCCGCGAGGAGTACTACGTCCAGAACGGCGAGCCGCGGCGATCAGCCGATGAAGTCGCCGCCGACGTCAAGACACCGGAATATCTCGCATGGGAGGAAAAGATGCTGAAGGTGAAGGGGACCGCCGACGTCATCATCGCCAAGCAGCGCCATGGCCCGACCGGCACCGTACAGCTGGGTTTCCAGGCGCAATACACAAGGTTTGCCGATCTGGCCGACAATTCCTACAACCAGTTTGTCCACGACGAATAGGCCGGCATATTGACGTCCCCCTCGCCTCATCCCGAGTCCGCCGCGACGGCGCGCCTGACGGTCGATCTCGCAGCCCTTGCCGCCAATTGGCGGATGATGCGCGATCTTTCGGGCAGCGCCCGCTGCGGCGCGGCCGTGAAGGCGGACGGATATGGCACCGGCGCCGACCAGGCAGCGCCGCGGCTGGCGCGCGAAGGCTGCCGCGATTTCTTCGTGGCCGACGCCACCGAGGGCGCGCGGCTCAGACCGCTTCTGCCCGATGCGCGCATCCATGTGCTCAATGGCGTCTTCGAAGGCTCGTTCGCTGAGATCCTGGCGCACGACCTGATCCCCGTCATCAACTCGACCGAACAGGCGGCCTTCTGGCTGGCAAACGCCGGAACCCGCGCCTACGCGCTGCAGGTCGACACCGGGATGAACCGGCTGGGGCTGACGCCCGAACAGGCCGTTGCCCATTCCCAGAATGGCGCCCCGCAGCCCTGCCTGGTGATGAGCCATTTCGCCTGCGCCGACGATCCGGACCATCCGCTGAACGCGCAGCAGATCAGGACCTTCCAAGGCCTCACCGAGTGCTTTCCGGGCATCGAGGCGAGCCTCGCCAATTCCGGCGGCATCCATCTCGGCGCGGCGGCGCATCATCAGCTGACCCGGCCCGGCATCGCGCTCTATGGCGGCGAAGCCGTCAGCGACGTACCCAACCGCATGCGCCCCGTTGTGACCGCGGAGGCCCGCGTGCTGGTGCTCCGCCACGCGCACGCGGGCGAATCGGTGAGCTACGGCGCAGCGCACCGATTGACCCGCGACAGCCGCATCGCGGTTTGCGGTGTGGGCTATGCCGACGGGTTTCACCGCGCAGGCTCGGGCGCCGGAGTTCCGCTGCGTTCAAGCGTGGCCCACGGCGCCTATGGCGCGATCAACGGCGTGCGCGTTCCGGTGCTCGGCAAGATCACCATGGACCTGACCATGTTCGACGTCACCGACCTGCCCGACGGCTCAGTTCAGGCCGGCGACTGGATCGAACTGATGGGCCCGACCATCGATGTCGAAGAGGCAGCAACCGCCGCCGGAACCATCAGCTACGAGATGCTGACCTCGCTCGGGCGACGCTACGAGCGGCACTATCGGGGTTGAGACCAGCCGGCCCTCACGTGTTAAAACCTTCCTAAACAAGAACAAACAGTGGACAAACGCTCGTCTTCCTGACACACCGTCGAAAACAGCAAAGGGATCTCACTCTTGGCCAAAGCCCGCGTTCAATTCGTCTGCCAGTCCTGTGGCACGATCCATTCCCGCTGGGCCGGCAAGTGCGATGGCTGCGGCGAGTGGAACACCATTGTCGAGGACGACCCGACCGCGGGCATCGGCGGCGGTCCGGGCGCGCCGGCGCGAAAAGGCCGGCCGGTGGCGCTGGCGAGCCTTTCGGGCGAAATCGAGGAAGCGCCGCGCATCTCCACCCTTGTGGGCGAGCTCGACCGGGTCACCGGCGGCGGCTTCGTGCGCGGCTCGGCGGTGCTGGTCGGCGGCGATCCCGGCATCGGCAAGTCGACGCTGCTGATGCAGGCCGCGGCCGCGCTCGCCCGCCAGGGCAACCGGGTGATCTATGTTTCGGGCGAGGAAGCGGTGGCTCAGGTCCGGCTTCGGGCGCAACGGCTGGGGGCGGCCGATTCGGGCGTGCTGCTCGCCGCCGAAACCAATGTCGAGGACATCCTCGCGACGCTGGCCGAAGGCAAGCGGCCAGATTTCGTGATCATCGATTCGATCCAGACGCTGTGGAGCGACCTCGCCGGATCGGCGCCCGGCACCGTCACCCAGGTGCGCACCGGCGTGCACGCCATGGTGCGCTACGCCAAGCAGACGGGTGCTGCCATGGTGCTGGTCGGCCATGTCACCAAGGACGGGCAGATCGCCGGTCCCCGCGTGGTCGAGCACATGGTCGACGCGGTTCTGTATTTCGAAGGCGACCGCGGCCATCACTACCGCATCCTGCGTACCGTCAAGAACCGCTTCGGCGCCACCGACGAGATCGGCGTCTTCGAGATGTCCGACAAGGGCCTGCGCGAGGTCGCCAACCCGTCGGAGCTGTTCCTCGGCGAGCGCAACGCCAAATCGCCGGGTGCCGCGGTGTTTGCCGGCATCGAGGGCACGCGGCCGGTGCTGGTGGAAGTCCAGGCGCTGGTCGCGCCCTCGAGCCTGGGCACGCCGCGGCGCGCCGTCATCGGCTGGGATTCCTCGCGGCTGGCGATGATCCTGGCTGTGCTCGAAGCCCATTGCGGCGTGCGACTTGGCAGCCATGATGTCTACCTCAATATTGCCGGCGGCTACCGGATCACCGAACCGGCGGCCGATCTCGCGGTGGCGGCGGCCCTTGTTTCCTCGCTTGCCGGGCTTGCCCTTCCCTCCGATTGCGTCTATTTCGGCGAAGTCAGTCTGTCGGGGGCCATCAGGCCAGTGGCGCAAACGGCTTTGCGGCTGAAGGAAGCCGAAAAACTGGGGTTCGCCAACGCAGTGTTGCCATCGGGATCAGCCGACCTGCCAGCCAAATCGGGGGCGGGTCTGGCGCAGATGGAAACGCTGGCGGATCTGGTGGCGCGCATTGCCGGATCCAAGGGTGCGCTCGTGACCGAAGGCGACGCGGAAGAAAACTGAATTCAGCCCCTCCGGGCGCCGAATCGGCGATGGAGGGCAGAGCCTGAACGGAACGCGACCCAATGCCCATTACCCTTCTTGACGGCATCCTGCTCGGCATCACGCTGTTTTCGGCGGTGCTCGCCATGGTTCGCGGATTTTCGCGCGAGGTTCTGGCCGTGGCCTCCTGGATCGCGGCCGCTGCGGCCGCCTATTTCCTCTATCCGATCCTCACCCCCTTCGCCATGAACTACACCACGTCCGACAAGGTCGCGATGATCGGCTCTGCGGCGCTGGTGTTTCTGGTCGCGCTGATCCTGGTGTCCTACATCACCATGCGCATCGCCGATTTCATCATCGACAGTCGGGTCGGCGCGCTGGACCGGACGCTGGGCTTTGTCTTTGGCGCGGCCCGTGGCGTTCTGCTGGTCGTCGTCGCCATGCTGTTCTTCAACTGGCTTGTGGCCGCCCCGAAACAGCCCGAATGGGTTGTTACGGCAAAGTCCAAGCCGATGCTTGATTCGCTCGGAACGCGACTGATCAACATGTTGCCCGATGATGCGGATGCAACGATCCTGGAGCGCCTGCGCGGCCAGGGCACTGATGAGCCTCTGGCCGAGGACGCCCCCGCCACAAGCGGCTGACCGATTCTGTCCGGCGATCAATCCGGATGGTGACATAAAGGTTCAACACCGATGACTGACACTGGCATGACACCGGTCGACAACGAAGCCGACTGCTTCCATGACGAATGTGGCGTGTTCGGCATCTTCGGCAAGCCCGAAGCCGCCGCCGTCGTCACCCTGGGGCTCCACGCGCTGCAGCATCGCGGTCAGGAAGCCGCCGGCATCGTCGCCTTCGACGGCAAGCAGTTCTCCGTCGAGCGCCATGTCGGCCTGATCGGCGACACCTTCACCAAGCGCTCGGTGATGGACCGCCTGCCCGGCGACCGCGCCATCGGCCACACCCGCTATTCCACCACCGGCGGCGAAGGCCTGCGCAATGTGCAGCCATTCTTCGCCGAGTTCGCCGGCGGCGGCTTTGCCATCGCCCACAATGGCAACATCACCAATGCGCTGACCGTGCAGCGCGAGCTGCAGAAGCGTGGCGCGATCTTCTCCTCCACCTCTGACACCGAGACCATCCTGCATCTGATCGCCACAAGCGAGAAGACCCGGATCGTGCCGAAATTCATCGACGCGCTGTCGCGGCTCGAGGGCGCCTTTTCGCTGGTCGGCCTGTCGGAAAAGAAGCTGATCGGCGCACGCGATCCCTTGGGCATCCGGCCGCTGTGCATCGGCGATCTCGACGGCGCCTATATCCTTGCGTCGGAAACCTGCGCGCTCGACATCATCGGCGCTCGCTTTGTCCGCGACGTCCAGCCGGGCGAAGTGGTGGTGATCACCGGCCAGGGCATAGAGAGCCATTTTCCCTTCGAGAAGCAACCGCCGCGGCTCTGCATCTTCGAATATGTCTATTTCGCCCGCCCCGATTCCAACATCGAGAACCGCAACGTCTACGAGGCGCGCAAGAAGATCGGCGAGGAACTGGCCAAGGAATGCCCGGTAGATGCCGATGTGATCATTCCGGTGCCCGATTCCGGCACGCCGGCGGCCATCGGCTTTGCCCAGCAGGCGGGTCTTCCGTTCGAACTCGGCATCATCCGCAACCATTATGTCGGCCGCACCTTCATCGCCCCCTCCTCCTCGATCCGCCACATGGGCGTCAAGCTCAAGCTCAACCCGAACAGGAACATGATCGAGGGCAAGCGCGTTGTGCTGGTCGATGATTCCATCGTCCGCGGCACCACCAGCCAGAAGATCGTGCAGCTGGTCCGCGAGGCCGGCGCGCGCGAAGTGCACATGCGGGTGGCCTCGCCGCCGACCATGTCGTCGTGCTTCTACGGCGTCGACACGCCGGAGAAATCCCAGCTTCTCGCCTCGCGCATGTCGGTCAGCGCGATGGCCGATTTCATCCGGGTCGACAGCCTCGGCTTCGTCTCAATCGACGGTCTCTACCGCGCCGTGCGCGAACCCGGCCGCAACGCCGAATGCCCGCAATTCTGTGACGCCTGCTTTACCGGCGACTATCCCACGACGCTGACCGATCAGGGCGATCAGGGCAATGTGCGCAGCCTCTCGCTGCTGGCAAACAACGGATAATCTGGACTTATGGCATCTCTTCAGGGACGTATCGCGCTGGTGACCGGGGCTTCCCGCGGCATCGGCTATTTCACCGCGCTGGCGCTGGCCAAGGAGGGCGCGCATGTGATCGCGGTGGCCCGTACCTCGGGCGGCCTGGAAGAACTCGACGACGCCATCCAGGCGACAGGCGGCAGCGCCACGCTAGTGCCGATGGATCTGACCGACATGCCGGCCATCGACCGGCTCGGCGGCGCCATCAACGAGCGCTGGGGCAAGCTCGACATCCTGGTCGCCAATGCCGGCGTACTGGGCACGATCTCCCCCATCGGCCACGTCGAGGCCAAGGTGTTCGAGAAGGTCATGACCGTCAACGTCACAGCCACCTGGCGGGTGATCCGCTCGGTCGAGCCGCTGCTGCTCAAGTCCGACGCCGGCCGGGCGCTGATCCTGTCCTCGGGCGTGGCCCATTCCGCCCGCGCCTTCTGGGGTCCCTACGCCGCCTCCAAGGCCGCGGTGGAAACCCTGGCCCGGGTCTGGGCGGCCGAGACCGACAAGACCAGGCTCAAGATCAACTCCATCGACCCGGGCGCTGTCCGCACCGCGATGCGGGCCCAGGCGATGCCGGGCGAGAACCCCGACACCCTGCCGCACCCCTCCGAGGTCGCGGCCAAGCTGGTGCCGCTGTGCAGACCTGACTGCACCGTCTCCGGCAAGCTGTTCCGCGTGGCAGAAGACCGCTTCTTCGACTACCGCTTTCCCGAATAGGCAGGCAGGCCCTCGCCCAACCATCTGACGGCTTCCCTTCCCGCCAAATCGGCTCTAGGCTTCCCTCCGGGACAATGGCAGATCCATGCGAGCCTGGATCGGCCGAAGGTGGAGGAGACCGCTAATGGCGGGTCTGGCGGCGACGCTGATCATTGTCTTGCTGGTTGCGGGGCTGGCCGCAAGCCTGCTGATTGCACAGCGGCGCGGCGTCGCGCCGGCCCAGGCCATCGCGCGGGTCAAGCTGAGCCTTCTGTTCCGGCTGCGCCTGCCTGAGGAGCTTCGGGCCGGACCGCGCCGGGACGGTGGTCCGGTGATCCATGTCTATGCCCGCCAATCCGGCCTCGACGCAGCAGTTCTATGGTCTGCGCTTAGCCGCAACTGCCTGCATGTGCTTGACGAGACCGACCGGCGCTCGCTCGTCCTGCTGGGCCTGCGCCTGTTCGGCCGCACCGCGGCTTCAGGCGACACTGCAGCAATCGAGGCAGCGCTCGCTTCGGGCGCGGCGGTCACGATCGCGCTCCCCCAACCGGTCGAACCGTCGCCGGAAACCCTTGCCCGATACGGCGCGCTGGCAACCCTTGCCCGCAAGCACAAGGCGCGGCTCTGCGCCCTGCATGTGGCCGGATCACGATTTTCGCTCTGGTCGGCGCTGCCACGCAGCGACGCCCCGCGCCATCTGCTGCCGCGCTTCACGCTTGCCCGCTCCGGCACTCTCGATCTTGACGGCATCAACCCGGCCGCCAATGGCGCCAGCGCGCCGCGCGACGAAGACCGGGTGCATGATCTTCTGGCAGAAGCCCGGTTTGCGTCAAACGACCTTGGGCGCGGCCTGTTTCTCGCCTTCCGCGATGCCGCCGACCGCTACGGCAAGGCCGGTCCCGTGCTCGAGGACGCGCTCGGCGGCAGGCTCACCTACCGCAAGCTGATGATCGGCGCCCGGGCGCTCGGCGTCCGCTTCGAGAAGTTGAGCCGGCCAGGAGAGGCGCTTGGTATCCTGCTGCCCAATGCCAATGCAGTGATCGTCACCTTCCTGGCGCTGCAGTCGGCCGGGCGTATGGCGGCCATGCTCAACTATACGGCGGGATCGGCGGCCCTGGTCTCGGCGCTGTCGACGGCCCGGATCAGCACGGTGCTTGCAAGCCGCGCCTTCGTCGACAAGGCCGGGCTCGAGGACCAGGTCGCAGCGATCGAGAAGGCCGGGGTGAAGATCGTCTGGCTCGAGGATCTGCGCGAGAGCATCACCGGCCTGGAGAAGGCCATGGCGTTCCTCACCTGGCGCAGGCCGATCCGGCCGGCGAAGGCGTCGGATCCGGCGGTGATCCTGTTCACCTCAGGCTCCGAAGGCACGCCCAAGGGCGTGGTGCTGTCGCATGCCAATCTGCTGGCCAACACCGCCCAGGTCGACGCCCGCATCGACATCTCGGTGCGCGACAAGCTGTTCAACGTGCTGCCGGTGTTCCATTCCTTCGGGCTGACCGGCGGCGCAATCCTGCCGCTTCTCTATGGCGTGAGGCTGTTCCTCTACCCCTCGCCGCTGCACTACCGGATCATTCCGGCGGTGGCGCGCGAGGTCAGGCCCTCGATCATGTTCGGCACTGACACGTTTCTGGCGGGCTACGCGCGCACAGCGGGCGACACCGATTTTCAGAGCCTGCGTCTGATCGTGGCGGGCGCGGAAGCGGTGCGCGAGCAGACCCGCAAGACCTATCGCGAGCGCTTCGGCGCCAGCATCATCGAGGGCTTCGGCATGACCGAGACCGCGCCGGTGGCCGCGGTCAATTCCGGCAGCCATGGCAAGGACGGCACGGTCGGGCGCCTGCTGCCGGGAATGGCGCTCAGGCTGGAGCCGGTGGAGGGCATCAATGATGGCGGCCGCCTGTTCGTGTCCGGCCCGAATGTGATGCTCGGCTACATGCTCGCCTCCGATCCCGGCACGCTCCAGCCGCTCGAGGGCGGCTGGCATGATTCGGGCGACATCGTTACCGTCGACGAGGATGGCTACATCGCCATTCGCGGCCGCGCCAAGCGCTTCGCCAAGATCGCCGGAGAGATGATCTCGCTGGGCGCCATCGAGATGATGGTGCAGAAGCTCTGGCCCGAGGATTTCCATGCGGCCGTCGCCGTCCAGGACAGCCGCAAGGGCGAGCGCATCGTGCTGGTGACGACCAAATTGCCGGCGCTGCGCGAGGAGTTGCGGGAGTATTCCCGCCGCTTTGGCGCCTCCGACCTGATGGTGCCGGGCGAAATCGTCAATGTTGCCCAGATTCCGGTGCTGGGTTCCGGCAAGACCGACTATGTCACCGCCCAGAAGATCGCCGACGAGTGGGTCCAGTCCCACCGCAGGTCGGGCAAGGTCAACCAGGACGGCGGCGCATAGTCTTTGACCCGACTGGCCGGTCCCGGGTCACGCCTTGTCACTGTCGCCCGTTTCAGCGGGGCCGTTGGGGGCCGCTTCGTGAGCGTCCCTTGACCGGGATGCCTTTCCGTATTTGCGCGTCCAGGCCCGGGCGCCGAAGGGCAGCGTCGCCAGATAGGCGAGCGCCGTCAAGGTCAGCGTTTCCCAGGTGAAGCTCATCAGCAGCGACACATAGACGACGGCAACCAGGATGAACGGCAACACCAGGTCGCGGCGCACCCCGCCGCTGATGCCCTTGCCCGAATAGACCGGCACCCGGCTGATCAGCAGGAAGCCGATGAAGATGGTGTAGGCGGCCGAGGCGAAGCCGGTCACCCGGTCGATCGGCATCCCCATGATCCCGAGATAGACCGGCAGCAGCACCAGCAGCGCGCCCGCCGGCGCCGGCACGCCGACAAAGTAGTAGCTCTGCCAGGCCGTGCGCACGGGGTTTTCCGAGATCACATTGAATCGCGCCAGCCGCAGCCCGGCGGCGACGGCGAAGACGATGGCTGCGATCCAGCCGAAGGAGCGCGCCTGATCGAGAATGAAGACATAGAGCACAAGCGCCGGCGCCACGCCGAAATTGATGATGTCGGCCAGCGAATCCATCTGCGCGCCGAATTTCGACTGGGCCTTCAAGAGCCGCGCCACGCGGCCGTCGATGCCATCGAGAAAGGCCGCGACCAGCACCATCGCCACCGCCATCTGGATGTTGTTCTCGAAGGCAAGCCGGATGCCGGTCATGCCGGCGCAGATCGCCAGAACCGTGATCAGGTTCGGAATGATCATCCGGAACGGGATTTCACGCAGCCGCGGGCCGCGCCCTCCGTCGAGCTCTTCTTCCGGGCCGTGAGGTTCAAACGGTGGAAACGGCGTCTGCATGAATGTCTCCCTTGGTTTCAGGCTTGCCCTGCCTGATGCCTGTTGCGCCCAGGCGCAGCGTTGACGTCATGCAAGATCACAGGATCAACGCATGGGTCCCGGTTGAGTTGCCTGACCGGGATCTAATCGCGGCGGCTGACCACGGGGCCCTTGGCCGAACCGAACTCCGCCAGCATGGTTTCGCCCGCAATCGCCGTCTGCCCGACACTGACCAGCGCGCGGGCCGAAGCCGGCAGGAACACGTCAAGCCGCGAGCCGAAGCGGATCAGGCCGAAGCGTTCGCCGGCGTCCAGTCTGTCGTTCTCGTCTGTCCAGCACAGGATGCGGCGCGCCACCAGGCCGGCGATCTGGACGACCCCGATCTCGCCATGACGGGTGGTTTCGATCACCAGCCCGCTGCGCTCGTTCTCGGTGCTGGCCTTGTCGAGTTCGGCATTGAGGAACGCGCCCTGGGAATAAACCTTGCGCACCACCTGGCCCTTGACCGGCGCGCGGTTCACGTGACAGTCGAACACGTTCATGAACACCGAGATGCGCAGCATCTCCTCTGCGCCGAGGCCGAGTTCGGGCGGCGGCATCATCCGCACCACCGACGACACCCTCCCGTCGGCCGGGCTGATCACCAGATCATCGTCGAGCGGCGTCACGCGCTCGGGGTCGCGGAAGAAATAGGCACACCATGCGGTCAGCACCAGACCGATCCAGAACAGCGGATCGGCGATGAAGCCCAGAAGCACCGAGGCGCCGAAGAAGATGGCAACGAACTTGTAGCCTTCCCGGTGAACCGGAACCAGGGCGTTGCGAACGCTGTCGATGATGCTCATGGTGTCTTTCCTGAAATGTCCGTTTGGCCGTGACTACAGCAATTCGGCCCGAAGGGGAAACCACTTTAGGGGCTCGCGGGTTCCGCCCGGACCGAAATCGGACGATCCGAGGCCCCGGGGCGACAACACGCCGCGTCGCCGCCCCTTGAGTGCCGCCGCATGGCCGGCGCCCTGAATCAGGCCTCGCCGATCTCCGGCGTGCGGCGGCGGGTGACGATGCCCATCTCGTCGTCCTCGCGCATCCGCTTGAGCTGCTCCTCGGCCGCCGTCGCCTCGCGCTGGCGATCCCACATCGCGGCAAACAGTCCATTCCGGGCGAGAAGTTCTGTGTGCGTGCCGCGTTCCGCGATCACCCCGTCCTTGAGCACGATGATCTCGTCGGCGCTGACCACCGTTGACAGCCGGTGGGCGATCACCAGCGTGGTGCGTCCCTTCGAGACGAAGTCGAGCGCGGTCTGGATCTCCTGCTCGGTGGCCGTGTCGAGCGCCGACGTCGCCTCGTCGAGGATCAGGATCGGCGGCGCCTTCAGGATCGTGCGGGCAATCGCCACGCGCTGCTTCTCGCCGCCCGACAGTTTCAGCCCGCGCTCTCCGACCATGGCCTTGAAGCCATCAGGCAGAGAGCGGATGAAGCCGCCGATCTGGGCCAGATCCGCCGCCTGGTCGATTTCCTCGTCGGTGGCGTCGATGCGGCCATAGCGGATGTTGTAGGCGATGGTGTCGTTGAACAGCACCGTGTCCTGCGGCACCATGCCGATGGCCGACCGCAGGCTTTTCTGCGTCACGTCGCGCACATTCTGCCCGTCGACGGTGATCGAGCCCAACTGGATGTCGTAGAACCGGTACAAGAGCCGCGAGATCGTCGACTTGCCCGCCCCCGATGGGCCGACAATGGCGATGGTCTTGCCTGCCGGCACCTCGAAGGAAATGCCCTTGAGGATCGGCCGCGCCGGGTCGTAGCTGAAATGCACATTGTCGAACCGGATTGCGCCCTGGTCGACGGCCAGCGGCTTTGCATCAGGCTTGTCGGTCACTTCGGGCTCGACATCGAGAAGCTCGAACATCTGCTCGATGTCGGTCAGGCCCTGGCGGATTTCACGGTAGACGAAGCCGATGAAATTGAGCGGAACCGAGAGCTGCATCAGCATCGCGTTGATGAAGACGAAATCGCCGATGGTCTGGGTGCCGGCCTGCACGGCAAGCGCCGACATCACCATCATCACGGTCATGCCGATCCCGAAGATCACGCCCTGGCCCATGTTGAGCCAGCCCAGCGAGGTCCAGACCTGGGTCGCCGATCTCTCATAGGATTCCATGGAGTGATCGAAGCGCCGCGCCTCCATCTCCTCATTGCCGAAATACTTCACCGTCTCGTAATTGAGCAGCGAATCGACCGACTTGGTGTTGGCGTCGGTGTCCGAGGAGTTCATCGCCCGGCGGATGCCGATGCGCCAGTCCGACGCCCGCACCGTGAACCAGATGTAGAACCAGACGGTGACGGCGGTGACGGCGACATAGGCCCAGCCATAGGCCAGACCGAAGATCAGCGCGGTCAGCGCGAATTCGATCAGCGTCGGCGCGGTGTTGAGAATGGTGAAGCGGACAATCGTCTCGATGCCCTTGGTGCCGCGTTCGATCACCCGTGACAGGCCGCCGGTCCGGCGCTCGAGATGAAACCTCAGCGACAGCTCATGCATGTGGACAAAGGTCTTGAACGCCAGTTGCCGCACCGCATGCTGGCCTACCCGGGCAAACAACGCGTCGCGCAGCTGGTTGAAGCCCCATTGCACGATGCGCACCACATTGTAGGCGATCACCAGCATCACCGGCGTGGCGATCAGCGCCGGCATCCATGCCGCCACAGAAGCCTCGCCATTGAGCGCGTCGGTCGCCCATTTGAAGAAATAGGGTACCGAGATCAGCACTAGCTTCGACAGGAGCAGGAACAGCGTCGCCCACAGCACCCGCATCTTGAGATCGGGGCGGTCGGCCGGCCACATGTAGGGCCACAGGTTCTTCAGCGTGCCGAGCGGATTACCCTGGTCGGCGGATACGGTCTTCGATGCCAAATCAAATGTCCTTGTGTCCGGCGGCCGGCGCGGAGGCGCCCGGCTGCCGCAATGGGTCAGTATGCGCGTCATGGGCTGAATGCGGGCAGCAGCCGGCGCAGCAATGGTCGAGGGTCTGTCCGATGACGCCGGACAGTTCGCGCACGGCTGGCGCATTGATCGCGTAACGGGAGCATTGCCGCTCGGCGCGAAAACTCACCAGCTCCGCTTCAACCAGGATCTTGAGGTGCTGCGACACCGTCGATTGCGCCAGCCCCGCATGCCGCACCAGATCCTTGACACAGCAACTGTCGGCCGATCCCAGCTGCCTCAGAATCCCCAGCCGCGCGGGATGCGCCAGCGCCGCCAGCTTGCGCGCCACTGCTTCATCCTTTGGAGGGGTGTCTGTCGGAGTCTTGTTCATCGTTCATCGGCGATATACGATGAACGATTCAAGGTCAACAGCGTCAGGGAGTCTTTGACGGGGCGAGCAACTGCCTGTGCAGTTCCTCGGCATTCTCCAGCGGGCTGTCCGGCACCGAGAAGACCTGGCCGGGCTTGATCCGGTCCGGATTCTGGATCTGCGAACGGTTGGCGACATAGATCGTGGTGTAGCGCACGCCCTGGCCATAGGTTCGGCGGGAAATCTGCCACAGCGTGTCGCCGCGCCGGATGATCACCGCCCCGGGCGAGGACGCCAGCGGCGCCTGCACGATGGTCCTGGGCTCACCCTGCGCGCTGGCGGCACCCGCCGGATCAGGCGCATTGGCGGCGGCAACCGCGATCTCGGTCGGTTCGGACAGCGCAGTCTCCGCCTGCCTGACGCTCTCGCCCAGCTTGCCGAGGTCCGCAGTGCTGTCCGCGCCGCCGGGGGCCGCCGGCTGATCAGCATCAATCGATGCCGTCGGCATGATCGCCGTCAGGGCTGCTTCCGCCTGCGCCCGCATCGACTGCGCCATGGCCATCGCCTCGGGGCTGCTGCCCTCGGGAAGCCCGGCTGTCGCCGCATCCTTGAGCTTTGCGACCGCATCGTCATAGGCAGCCGACACGGCGCCTGCATCGGGCTTCTCCGGCGCGGACACCATCTCCTTGAGCATCGACAGCGCCTCGAAGGAGTCTTCGCGCATTTGCGAAAGGCTCGCGATATCGGGCCGGATCACCGCATCCGTCGCTGCGGGATCAGCCGCCACGGGATCCGCCGGCGCCACGGCTGCAAGCGATTCGCCCTCCGGCCGGCTGAACGGCACGGTGGCGCGCAACAGCACCTCCTGCCCGTCGCGGTCCATCAGATCGGCGCTGATGATGTGCTCTCCCACCGAAAGCGCGCTGATCGCCTCGATGATGAACCGTCCGGTTTCATCAGTCTTTTCCATGCCGATCACCACGCCGTCGGCCGAAACCCGAACCGGGTATCCCGGTGTCGCCGAGCCGGCCACGAAGACCCGCTCGCCCTCGATCTCGACGGCGTCAACGCGGACAGTGGCGCCCGCTGGAAGATCCGTTGCGGCCTGCTCCGCGGCTGCCTCGGGCGTTGCCATCGCCACTTCCGGGGCGGGTTCCGCGACCGGCTCCTCGGCTGTCTGGGCGGCCTGCTCCGGCTCTGTGCTTGCGGGGGCCTCTGCCCCTGCCACAGTCTCGGTTCCAGTCTCCGCATCGGCCGCTTGCGTGCCGGCCTCATCCGCCATCTCGGGCGCGGTGGTCGTCAACAGCGAGGAGGCATCGGGAAGCGCGGGCGTTTCGATCCTGGCCGGAGCGGCGGCGCTCTGCGTCGGTTCGGACTCTGGAGCCGTCGCCGCCTCGGGCACTGCCGGTTCCGGAGCGGCTGTTTCGGGCGCCGCGGTCTCGGGCGCTGTGATGTCCGGCGCCGCGAGCTCCGGCGCGGCCGGCGTCGTCGCTTCGCTTCCGGCTTCCCCTGTCCCGGCAGACGCCATTTCCACGGGCTTTTCGGTCTCGGGCGCTTCCGGCTGCACGATGATGCGGCTTGCCTGGCCCGGCTTGCTGACCATGGCCAGCAGCTCTCCGCCGTCTTGCTTGGGGATCGAGACGGTGGCGACCTCTTCGGACCGGCGGATCTCGCCGCCCTCGCCAACGGTCTCGAGCGTCAGCTGATGATCGCCCGGCGCCAGCGGCTCGTCGAGAACCGCGGCGAAATCTCCGCTCGGCCCGACCCTGGTCGAGGCGATGACGCTCTCGCCATTCATGATGTTCAGCGTGGTTCCGGGCTCGGCCCTTCCGGCGATGACCGTGGAGCCGTCGGGCTCGACGCGAAGCACATCGAAGCTCGGCGTGACCCAGCTTTCGACGCCCGCGGGTTCGTCCGGCTCGGCGCTGGCGACTTCGGTGCCTGCAGCCTCTTCCGGCGCGGCTTGCGGCTCGCTCAAATCGCCCTCGACAGGGGCGGCGACCTCTGCCTGGTCCGGCACCGTCTGCTCGGTCGCGCGGAAGACCTGCGGCGCGACGAGATAGGTGCCGACACCAGCGGCAACAATCACGCCTGCAAGCGCCGGCAGGCCGGCGCCCATTTTCAACATACCGGCGATCTTTGCCAAACCGGCGCCCAAATTGATCATAGTCTGCTCCGCAATTCCGGCGGAAACCGCCGTTATGGCTTTAAAACCTATCTGGTTTGAATCTCCGGCACAAGAAAAAGCAAGCTGCAGCGCAGCATCAGGCTTGACCATCCCGCAAGGTGCATGTTCAGTCGCCGGATGAACACATCTTCGACTGCGATCAAATCCATCTGCGTCTATTGCGGATCCCAGCCGGGCCGGGACCCGGCCTACCGGGCAGCCGCCCAGACGCTGGGCCGCGCCATGGCCGAGAGCGGCATCGACCTGGTCTATGGCGGCGGCACCAAGGGCATCATGGGGGCGGTGGCCGACGCAATCATGTCGGCCGGCGGCAAGGCCATCGGCATCATCCCCGAGTTCCTGATGGACAAGGAAGCCTCGCGCCATTCGCTCGGGCAGCTGAGCGAGTTGCATGTCACCAGGGACATGCATGAACGCAAGCACATGATGTTCGAACGCTCCGACGCCTTCGTCACCCTGCCCGGCGGCATCGGCACGCTGGAGGAAATCATCGAGATCATGACCTGGGCGCAGCTCGGGCGGCACACCAAGCCGATGGTTTTCGCCAATATAAACGGCTTCTGGGACCCGCTCAACGCGCTGCTCGGCCACATGACCGGCGAAGGCTTCATCCACACCGCGCATCTGGTGCGGCCGATGGTGATCGACACGGCGGACAAAATCGTGCCGGCCATCCTGGCCCAGGCGGCAGGCGGCACCCATGAGGGTGAACCGGAGCTGATCAGCCGGATGTGAGTGTCGCCGCCGCTGCCGCCCGCCGCGCCTTGCGCGAGCGCAGCAGCGACGAGGTGTAGATGCCGAGCGCGATCCAGATCAGCACGAAGGCGGCGAGCTTGTAGGGTCCGAACGGCTCCTTGAAGACAAACACCGCGATGATGAAGATCATCGTCGGCGCGATGTACTGCATGATGCCGATGGTCGAAAGCCTGAGCAGCTTGGCGCCATTTGCGTAGATCATCAGCGGCACCGCCGTGATCACGCCGCAGCCGAGCAGCAGCCAGACATCCGCCATTCCGGTGGCGCCGAAATGGCCTGCGCCATTGGCCTCGACATAGGCGATATAGCCGATCGCCGGCACGGTGAGAATCAGCACTTCGAGAAAAAATCCCTGGTTGGGACCGACCGGCAGCGATTTTTTGAAATAGGCGTAAAATCCCCAGGTGCCAGCCAGACCCAGCGACACCCAGGGCAGTCCGCCGGTTTCCAGCGCCAGCAGCCCGACCGCAACGACCGCCAGCGCGATCGCGGCCTTCTGCCGGCCGTCGAGCCTTTCCTTGAGCAGAACCGCCCCCAGAAAGATCGAGAACAGCGGGTTGATGTAATAGCCCAGCGCCGTTTCGACCGCCCTCCCCGCGCCGATCGACCAGACGTAGATGCCCCAGTTGACAGTGATCAGGGCGGCCGTGACCAGAGCCATCGCCATGGTGCGCGGCGACTTCAGCGCGGCGCGAATGTCCTGGGTCCGGCCAAGCAGGATCAGCACGACGGCGGCGATCGGCACCGACCACACCACCCGGTGCGCCACCACCTCGACCGCCGGAATATGCGCCACCGCCTTCATGTAGAACGGCAGGAACCCCCACAGCAGATAGGCGGCCAGCGCAAAGGCAAAGCCGCGCGGCGTGTCTTCGTCATAGGCTACCGGGGCCGTTTCAGTCGCCATGATGCACTCCAGCCTCTGCTTCGTTCAGGGGTGAGACGATTAGGACAAGCCACATGAATGAGCAAATTCATTCCGCTGAACAGTGAGACGCTGCGGGAAAGATCCGACGGCGATCAATCGCGCCGGTAGATCTCTGCGGCTTCGGCAACAAGCGCAGCATTGCCAGCCGCCAAGCATCCATCCGGCAGGTGCCGGCAATCCTCCAGCCCTATGCGGGTCGACCAGGTGCGTTGCCGGGCGAGTTTCACGAAATCCCAGGCGGTAGCGTCGAAGCCATGCAGCAGGATCGACCGCATTGCGCCGGCACTTTCCAGCACCGTTGCGATTGCCTCGGTGATGGCGAAGGCAGCCGTGCGCTCCTGCTCCTCGATCTCGATGAGAATGCGAAAGGCCTTTTGATGATCGGCAAGGGCGACGAAGCGCTCGGCGTCGGCGACGGTTGCGAGCCCGGCCTCGATGCCAACGCCGATTGACTGCAACAGCGCCATCACATGCGGCGCATCGGGTTCGGACAGATTGACCGAGGCGTAGTCGGGAAGAACTGACCAGGCGGCGATGCAATCGCGGGTTTTCTGGACATCGGACTCGATCCAGGCGCCGGTCGACACGCCGATCAGCGTTCCCGGGCAGGCGCTGCGCACGGCCGCGACAGTCGCGTCCACCGCAGCAAGGCTTTCCCTGAGATCAGCTCCACGCGGATGAACATGCAGTTCCGCGGCGCCGGCCTTCATGCAGGCAACCGCATCCGCGGCCATCGCCTCAGGCGTCAGCGGAAGCCTGGGATGAAACTCCGGTGGTCTCGCGCCGTTCAGACAGGCCTGCACGATCATCCGCTGCTCCTCCTATAACCAGGGTCCGCGCCCTATTCCGCCGCCGCCCGTCCCGCCAGATCGCGGTTCTTCATCAGCTTGTAGACGATCGAATCCATTAGCGCCTGGAACGAGGCGTCGATGATGTTGTCGGAGACGCCGACGGTCCACCAGCGCGCGCCGGTGCCGTCGGTGGATTCGATCAGCACCCTTGTGATCGCCTCGGTGCCGCCATTCAGGATGCGCACCTTGTAGTCGCTGAGTTCCAGGTCCCCGATCTCGGACTGGTAGACGCCGAGATCCTTTCTGAGCGCGATGTCGAGCGCGTTGACGGGGCCGTGACCCTCGGCCACCGACATCATCTCGACGCCGTCGACCAACAGCTTGACCACCGCTTCCGACACTGTCCTGATCCGCCCCATCGCATCGAAGCGGCGCTCGACCATCACCCGGAAACTGGTGACCGCAAAAAACTCCGGCACGCGGCCGAGCGTGCGCTGCGCCAGCAGCTCGAAGCTCGCATCCGCTCCCTCATAGGCGTAGCCGGTGGCTTCCCGCTCCTTGACGATGGAGATCAGGTGATCGAGCTTCGGATCGTCCTTCTGGACCGTGATGCCGCGCTGCTTGAGCGCATTGATGAAGTTGGACTTGCCGCCCTGGTCCGACACCATCACCTTGCGGAAATTGCCGACGCTTTCGGGCGGCACATGCTCATAGGTGCGCGGGTCCTTGAGCAGCGCCGAGGCATGGATGCCGGCCTTGGTGGCGAAGGCAGAGGCGCCGACATAGGGCGACTGCGTGGCGGGCGAGCGGTTGAGCAACTCGTCGAAGCCATGGCTGAGCTGCGTCAGGCCGTTGAGCTTGATCTCGGTGATGCCGGTGGCGAACCGTTCCGAATAGACCGGCTTGAGCGCCAGCGTGGCGATCAGCGTGATCAGGTTGGCGTTGCCGCAGCGCTCGCCGATGCCGTTGAGCGTGCCCTGGATCTGCCGGACGCCGGCTTCCACCGCGGCCAAGGAATTCGCCACCGCCTGGCCGGTGTCGTTGTGGGCATGGATGCCGAGCCTGTCGCCGGGGATGCCCTCGGCAATCAGCGCTGAGATGATCGCGGTGATTTCCGAAGGCTGCGTGCCGCCATTGGTGTCGCACAGCACGATCCAGCGCGCGCCCGCGTCGAACGCGGCCTTGGCGCAGGCCACCGCATAGGCAGGATTGGCCTTGTAGCCGTCGAAGAAATGCTCGCAATCGACCATCGCCTCCTTGCCGGCCTGGCTCACGGCGCGCACCGAATCCGAGATCGAGTCGAGGTTCTCCTCGTTGCTGCAGCCGAGCGCGACCTGGACATGGTAGTCCCAGCTCTTGGCCACGAGGCACACCGCATCGCCCGCCGCCTGGATCAGACCGGCAAGGCCGGGATCATTCGACGCCGAGACGCCGGCTCGCTTGGTCATGCCGAAGGCCACGAAGGAAGCCCTCGTCGTGCGCTTCTTGGCAAAGAACGCCGTGTCGGTGGGGTTGGCGCCCGGATAGCCGCCCTCGACATAGTCGATCCCAAACTCGTCCAGCATCCTGGCGATGGCGATCTTGTCCTCGACGGAAAAATCGATCCCCGGCGTCTGCTGGCCGTCGCGCAGCGTGGTGTCGAAGAGGTAGATGCGGTCTTTGGTCATGATGTCATTCCGGTATTGACGGGGCGAACACCCCCCTCTGTCACTTCGTGACATCTCCCCCTCAAGGGGGGAGATCGGGTGCCGAAAGGTCGCGGGTTCCAATCTCCCCCCTTGAGGGGGAGATGTCGGCGTAGCCGACAGAGGGGGGTGCGACCCAAGCGCTCAAGCATCGGCCTTCCCCGCAAACCTATCAGTCGCGCGGATCAATTGGTCGAGAATGCCCGGCTCGGAAAAGGCATGCCCCGCCCCCTCGATCAGGTGGAACTCCGCCCGCGGCCAGGCCTTGCTGAGTTCCCAGGCGATGCGCGCCGGGCACGGCATGTCGTAGCGGCCGTGGACGATGACGCCGTCGATGCCTGACAGCCGTCCCGCATCACGCAGCAACTGCCCCTCTTCCAGCCAGCCGCCATGGACGAAGAAATGATTCTCGATCCGCGCAAACGCCAGGGCAAACTGGTCCTCGTGGAACTTGTCGCTGGTGGACGGTTCGGGCAGCAGCGTGATGGTCTCGCCTTCCCAGGCGCTCCAGGCCTTCGCCGCCTCAATCTGCTTGTCCCGGTCCTCGCCCACCAGAAGCTTGCGGTAGGCCGCCATCAGGTCGCCGCGCTCGGCCTCGGGGATCGGCTTGAGGAAGCGCTCCCACTTGTCGGGAAACATCTCCGAGACGCCGAACTGATAATACCAGTCAAGCTCGGACTTGGTCAGGGTGTAGATGCCGCGCAGCACCAGCTCGCTCACACGGCCCGGATGGGCCTCGGCGTAGGCCAGCGCCAGCGTCGACCCCCAGGAGCCGCCGAACACCAGCCATTGCTCGAACCCCGCCATCTCCCTCAGCCGCTCGATGTCGGCGACCAGATGCCAGGTGGTGTTGTTGTCGAGCGAGGCGAACGGCGTCGAGCGGCCGCAGCCGCGCTGGTCGAACAGGATGACGTCGTAGAGCGCCGGATCGAACAGCCGCCGGTGCACCCCGCTAAAGCCGCCGCCGGGGCCGCCATGCAGGAACACCGCGGGCTTGGCGCCCCTTGTGCCCGACCGCTCCCAATAGATCCGGTGTCCGTCGCCGGTGTCGAGAAACCCGGTCTCGAACGGTTCGATCTCCGGGTAGAACCCGCGCAGTTCACTCATTCTTTTATCCCCAGTTGACCCATATGACGACGGCGGCAGTGACCAAGACCACCAGCACGCCCTTGCCGATCAGCCCGTAAAGCAGCCATTTCGGCATTTCGGTTCCCGGCGGGCACTCGCTCACGGTTTTGTCTCCGGTGGCCAGGCCTCGGTGTCGTGGTCGGGGTGCTGATGGCTGACCAGCGTTCGAAGAAACGCCACCGCTTCGGCGTCCTCCATGGTGTCGCGCTCGGGCAGCGCGGGGATCGCGTCGCACCACATCCGCTTGGCCTCGACCCCATAGGCGATCACCGGCGGCACCTGGTCCGGATCGTCGAACGCCAGCACCGCGAGCGCCAGCCCGTCGGGCGCGTCATAGGCGAGTGCCGTGCCGCAGTCTTTGCAAAACCCGCGCCGCGCCGCATTCGAGCTCTGGAACCACGACGGTTGTCCGCGCGTCCATTCGAAGGAAGCCTCGCCTTGCGAGACCAGCGCCAGCGCCTGGTTCGCCGACGCCTTCTGGCACATGCGGCAGTAACACACGGATGAGGTGCCGGGCCGGCCCGTGAGGCGGAAGCGGACTGCGCCGCACTGGCAGCCGCCGGAGAGTATTGGCATGTCATTGCCCTGCTCAGTCATGGAGATACCTGCTGATGTTTTTTTCGATCTCAAGGAACACATGATCTTCCGCGTCGATCAAGTCCGCATTCTCGAACCTCAGCACCATGTAGCCCTGCTCCCGCATCCAGGCATCGCGCATCCGGTCATGGGCGCGCCCCTGATCCGTTTCATGGCTGTCGCCATCCACTTCGATGACGATCTTCTTCGACAGCCAGGCAAAATCGGCGATGTAGGGCCCTATCGGCGTCTCCCGCCTGAAACGCGCGCCCCGCGGCCGGAAATCGCGCAGGAGATTCCACATGCGGGCCTCGGCCCTGGTCAGTTCCGTCCGGAGCTTTCGGGCGCGGTCGCGGGTTTCGGGCGTGATGTTGGAATGGGGCATGGGTCATGGTCCCCGCTGCACTGAATTCGCGGAGGTAAAAGTCCACTCCCCAACCCCTCCCCACAAGGGGGAGGGGCTAGACGCCGCAGCCATCGCGCCATGCCGCCGAGGGCTCCGCCTAGACGCAAAGGTGAAGTGTCGAAAACAGTCCAGCCAAAACCGCAGCACGTCCGATGCACGGGATGCAGCCCCGGCGCTGGACGAACCGGTAGAATTGGAAGCATCAGCAAAACTGGAAGCATCCGCAATCGCTGAATGGCGAGAGGGCAGGAAGGTGCGGCGGATAAGCCCCTCCCCCTTGTGGGGAGGGGTTGGGGAGGGGTTTTTGCCCAACCAAACACTCACCGCCTGACCTCCCAGGTGGTCACCCGCTCGCCAGTCTCGGGATCCTTGCCGTCCTTCAACTGGATGCCCTGCTCCAGCAACTCGTCGCGGATCTTGTCGGCTTCGGCCCAGTTCTTGGCGGCGATGAAGGCGAGACGTTCTTTGACAAGGGGTTCAATCACATCGGAACCTACCGTCTTCAGACCTTCGATATGTTCGCCGAAGGTCGTTATTCTCTTCCCTTCCAAGTCAAGAAATTCAAATCCAAGAACATTCAATGTCGACATGAAAACCTTCGCAGCGCTTTCATCACCCTCAACCGCCATTTTCCCAAATTTGTTCAGCGAAAGAAGCGTTGAGTGGACCGAAAGATCATTTGCCAAACCTGTCGTATCAGCTTCGTCATGAGAGAAGAGAATGGCTTGACCGTGCAAGCGTCCAATTTCCTCTGCCCAGTCGGCAAATTTGTTCCGAATCGAAAGCGCCTCCTCCAACCGCTTCACGCTAAAATCAATCGGCTCCCGGTAATGCGTCATCAGCATCGCCAGCCGCAGCACTTCGCCCGGCCACTTGCGGCCGCCGAATTTCTCCGTCTCCAGCAACTCCGCAATGGTGACGAAATTGCCCTCCGACTTGGACATCTTCCGGCCCTCGACCTGCAGGAAGCCGTTGTGCATCCAGAGGTTCGCCATCCGCTCGGTGCCGTGGGCGCAGCAGGACTGGGCGATCTCGTTTTCGTGGTGGGGGAAGATCAGGTCCAGCCCGCCGCCGTGGATGTCGAAGGTCTCCCCCAGGTGATGCTCGCTCATCACCGAGCATTCGATGTGCCAGCCGGGGCGGCCGTGGATGGTGAGCGTCTCGCCATTTTCGGTGAATTCCCCGTCCCAGCCGGGTTCGTCGGCGGCCGATTCCTTCCACAGCACGAAATCCGCCGGGTTGCGCTTGTGCGCCTCCACTGCGATGCGGGCGCCGGCCTGCTGGTCCTCGAGCTTGCGGTTCGACAGCTTGCCGTAATCGGGCATCGAGCCCACCGCGAACAGCACCTCGCGGCCCTCGCGGCCGGAGGTGACATAGGCGTTGCCCTTGTCGATCAGCGTCTGGATCATCTTCACCATGCCGTCGATATGGGCGGTCGCCCGCGGCTCGTGGGTCGGCGGCAGGCAGCCGAGTGCGGCGGCGTCCTTGTGGAAACGGTCGGCGGTTTTTTCCGTGACCTTGGCGATCGCCTCGTTGAGCGGCAGGTGGGGATAGTCCCTCAGCGCCCGGGCGTTGATCTTGTCGTCGACGTCTGTGATGTTGCGCACATAGGTCACGTGGCTCTCGCCATAGACATGGCGCAACAGCCGGAACAGCACATCGAACACGATCACCGGCCGGGCATTGCCGATATGGGCGAAATCATAGACCGTCGGGCCGCAGACATACATCCGCACATTGTCCGGATCGATCGGCCGAAACTCTTCCTTGACCCGCGTCAGCGTGTTCCAGAACTTGAGCTCGCTCATGTCAACTCCCCGATGCCGGCCGCCCTGGCCCGGGTCGTTTGTCCTGTTTGTGAAAGAAGACGAAAACGGCCGAGCCAGCGGTGAGCTAGCGAATAATGATGCCGCAGATGCAGGTGGCGCGTGCGCCCTGTGCCGTTTTCATGCTCGTCTTATCCCCGATTGCGCGGGTCCGGTCAAGATGGCCCGGATCTGCCCTCAGCTCGTGAAAAACCGATAAAGCAGCGAGGCCGACAGCAGCGCCATCACGGCCGCAATCAGCCCGTCAAGCACCCGCCAGGCCGAGGGCCGCTTGAACAAGGGCTCGAGCACGCGCGCGCCATAGCCGAGCCCGAAGAACCACAGGAACGAGGCCGACATCGCGCCGATGGCAAAGGCCAGCCGCGCCGTCCCCTCGTAGCGCGCGCTCAAGCCCCCCACCAAGAGCACCGTGTCGAGATAGACATGCGGATTGAGGAAGGTGAAGGCCAGGCACATCAGCACCGCGGCCTTCAGCGATCCCGGCCCGGTCCTGGCCGCCTCGAGCCCCGACGGCTGCAGCGCGCGCCTCAGCGCCATCACAGCATAGACCGCCAGGAACGCCGCGCCGCCGAGCGTCACCACGGCGATCAGCACCTGGGATGAGGAAATGATCGCGCCCAGTCCGGCGACGCCGAGCCCGATCAGCGCCGCGTCCGACAGGGCGCAGATCAGGCACAGGATGAACACATGCTGCCTGAGCAGGCCTTGCCTGAGAATAAAGGCATTCTGCGCGCCGATGGCGATGATCAGCGAGCCGCCGAGCAGGAGCCCGGCGATGGCGGGGGCGAGTAAGGGGGACATGGGATCTAAAAGCCAATCTCGGCTAGTTCATCCTTGTATATACACAGGAAATCTTCAGCTTGCTCTGGTGTTAAGCATTGCATGGCCTGAGGAAATTGATCCATCCGAGCTTTATGTCCGCGAATGCCAAGATTCCTAGCGCCTACGCGTGTCCCTGAGTGCAGGTACACAAAATCTGGGGCCAAGCCCATGGAATGCCCAATACGGTGAGCGACATCATACGCGTACAGTTCGCCAGCGCCCTCAATTGAGCGAAATTCGCTTTCTACTAAAACATGTAATTCATCGAATTCTTTGCATTTTTCAATATCAGAATATCTATTCTGTAACTTCATTTCTGCCTGTGACAACGTCCATTTTCTCAAACGGCGTTGGTGCCCGTGTCGAATTTTCCGATCTTTGCGAAAAACGGGAAAAACAGAGAGGGCAGCAAAAGAAATTGCTTCTTCCAAACCAAGATTTGCAAATAAATCTAACTCATCCTCGCAACCACACCTAGGCACGATCGAAAGGTACTTACTAACGAAAAAATCAAGATCCGACATATTTGATTGGCCCCTCTAGCACAAAACCAAAAAGAATACCTGCCTCAGAAGATTTGTGAAGTCTAGAACAGTTTCATCTGGTCGGGCGGACCATCCGCCGCTTTGGGTTTTGGCGCGCGTTTGGCGGGCTTTGAAGGTTCTTCCACAGGCGCGGCCTCCGTCGCCGGCGCCTGCACCTCCGGGCCGGCATTGGCGACCTTGTTGACGAGGTCGGAGACATGGATCGCCTCGAAATAGCCGTCCGGCGCGGGCGCCATTAGGTCAGCCACATGTCTGGGCTCCTGATTGAGGCAATCGAGCCAGCGCGAGAAATCCTGCGGATCGATCACCACCGGCATCCGGTCATGGATTGGCGCTATCTCGCGGTTGGGTCCCACCGTCAGGATTGCAGCCGTGTCCATCTCCGCCCCGTCGGCGCTCATATAGGTTTCCATCAGCCCCGCGAAGGCGACGATGCCGCCGGCCCTTGGCCTGATCCAGTAGGGCGTGGATTTCTGCTTCGAGCCCTTGGGCGGACGGTGCCATTCGTAAAACCCAGACGCCGCGATCAGCACCCGGCGGTGGCGCATGGCGGCTCGGAACGAGGCTTTCTCGGCGGCCGTTTCGGAGCGGGCATTGATCAGGAGCGGGAAATCCGCAGTGTCCTTGACCCAGCCCGGGATGAAGCCCCAGCGCGCCAGCAGCGCCCGGCGGTCCGTGCGGTTGTCGCCCTCCCCCCGGCGGCGGTCGCCGGCAATGATCAGGATCGGCTGCGTCGGGGCAATGTTGTAGCGCGCCGGGAAATCCTCGATCTCCTCGAGCCCGAACATCTCCTGCACCTCATCAGGCGTTGCAGTCAGCGAAAAACGGCCACACATTGCCAATCCATGGCTGAGGATTCCCGGAGGGTCAAGCAATGAACATCAAGACAGGATCAGGCGGCGCAGGCCCGGCGCTGGCCGTCTCCGTGGCGCTCGAACGCGACGGCCGCTTCCTGCTGGTGCTGCGCGGCAACCCGCCGGCCCAGCATATGTACGCCTTTCCCGGCGGTCGGGTCGAACCGGACGAAACACCGCAGGATGCAGCCATGCGGGAGTTGGAGGAGGAGACCGGGCTCAGGGCCACCAATCCGCGGCCCTTCGCAACGTTTGATCTCGGCGCCGACGATCCCGGCAGCGGCTCGCACTTCTTCCTGACCGTGTTCCGGGTCGATGATCCCGGCGGCGATCCGGTGGCGCAGGACGACGCAAGGGAAGTGGGCTGGTTCACGCCCGACGAGGTGCGGTCCCTGCCCGTGCCCGAAAGCATGGTGACCTGCATGGACATGCTGGCGCGCGGCGAAGACCTGCGGGACGGCGGATGATCTCCCGAGGCCAGAGGTACCGGTCCCTGCCCCGCAACCCGTTGCCTCCGCGGTCGCAATGGGTCGCGAAGCTGCATGTCGCGGATGCCCGAGTTCAGTTGCTGCAGTCCGCAGATCTGAAGGCCGAGCTCAAGCAAATGTGAGCGGGCTTGATTGGCGTCTGGCCCGGTCTTGCAGGATCATCGGGTCATGGCAGGCTTCAACGTTCCCGAACCGGCATCCGCCGGACTTGCAAGACGCTCCGGTATCGTCGTCATCGCGCTGTTGGCGGCCTTGTGTCTGGCGCTGTCAGTCCTCAGTGCCGCAGCCGAACCGGACCGCTGGCGGGCCGAGGGCTGGAGAACCGACTTTTCCAGATCCAACATCGATTTTGCGACCATCATGTCCGGTGGCCCTCCCAAGGACGGCATTCCGCCGATTGATGATCCCAACTTCTTTCCGGTCTCCGATGCCTCGGGCCTTGATGCCAAGGAGCCGGTGATGTCGGTCGAGATTGGCGGCGAGGCCCGCGCCTATCCGCTGCGCATCATGATCTGGCATGAAATCGTCAACGACACGCTTGCCGGCCGGCCGATCTCGGTGACCTACTGCCCGCTGTGCAACGCAGCCATCGTTTTTGATCGCACCGTCGAGGGCCGGGAAACCACGTTCGGCACAACCGGCAAGCTGCGCAACTCGGATCTGGTCATGTATGACCGCGAGACCGAGAGCTGGTGGCAGCAATTCACCGGCGAAGCGATCACAGGGTCGAGAACCGGGGCGCGGCTGGACGTCATTCCCTCGCGGCTTCAGTCCTGGCAGAGCTTCCGCGACGCGCATCCCGATGGCGAGGTGCTGGTGCCCAACAACCCCGGCATGCGCGATTACGGCCGCAATCCCTATGCCGGTTATGACAGTTCCGCCGTGCCGTTTCTCTATCGCGGCCCCATGCCGGAAGGCATTGCGCCGCTGTCCTATGTCGTACTGGTCCGCGATGCGCCGGCTCCCCTGGCGATATCCCTTGACAGGCTGCGCCGCGACGGCAGGTTCGAGAGCGACGGCATCGTCATCGAGTGGGTTCCCGGAGTCCGCTCGGTGCTTGACACGGGCGACATCGAAAACGGCCGGGAGATCGGAAGCGTTGCGGTGACCCGCAACGGGGAAAACTTGGCGCATGAACTGACTTTTGCGTTTGTCGTCGGCGCCTTTCTGCCGGAGGCTGAGATCGTCAAATAGTGACCCCGGTTGGCGGGATATCATCGGGCGGCATCTTGGTGTATGGAGCAACCATGGTCCGCCGCCCTGCCCTGATCCTGACTGTTGTCATGTCCGCAACGCTCGTCTGCGGCGCCCATATTGCTGTGGCGCAGGAGGCAATCGAGGAGGAAGCGGCGACCGTGGTGGTGCCGGATCTGCCGCCGCCGCCCTATGAGGCGCGGCTGCTCAGGCTGGCGGAAATCCTCGGATCGGTGCAGTATCTGCGCAATCTGTGCGGCTCCGAAGAAGAAAACGGCTGGCGCGACAGCATGCAGGCGCTGCTCAACAGCGAGACCGCCGGCGAGGCCGATCGCCGCGCCCAGCTCACCGCCGGATACAATCGCGGCTTTCGCGCCTTTGCCTCCGTCTACACCAGCTGCACCGAAGCAGCCGTGGTGGCCGAGGAGCGATACCGTCACGAAGGTGCAACACTTGTGGCCGAAATTGTTTCCCGCTATGGAAACTAAGCTTTTGTTAACCGATTTCGTCGCAGCCCCGTGCCGGAACGGCGCAAGCCGTGCTAGGCTTGTTAATGACCTGGTAAGAAAAAGTTGGATTGAATGACCCATCCCACTCCCCATACGACCGAAGAGCTCGACGACCTGATCATTCAGGAGAAGCTTCAGGTGGCGCTCGAACTGCAGCACGATGCCTGGGCTGAAAGCACGGCTGACGGCATCGAGCCGGAAATCATCGCCGATGCGGCGATGATCACCGCGATAAGGGAAACGGTCCGGGCGCTCGGCGAGGAACAGGCGGAAGCGCTGGTGGCGTCACTCAGGGACCGCATCCTGGCCGGTGAGTTTTCACCCGAGCGCACGCTTCAATAGGTTTGCTTCAGTAGTTTACCTGCGGGGAGAGACGTGGTCGACAAGCGCAAATGGCAAGCCGGCGACAGGATGATCGCAACCGCCATGATCTGGGCGCTGCTGACGATCCTGCCCGCCGGTCCGGCGTTGGCGCTGAGCGAGCTCGAGGAGGTGCAGCCCCCGGCCGGCGAGACCACAGCGGATGAGCCCGCGCCGATCGATGAGCCCCGGAACAACCCCGACCTTGGCCCCGACCTCGGCACAGATTTTGAATTGCCCGCGCCGGGGCCGGTCATCCGAATTGTCCCGCAGGCCGAGGATCGGGACGCAGGCCCGGCGACTGCCGCGGACTTCCCTCCGGTCGACATCCTGACCGATCCCGGACAACTGCCCGAGCCCGCGCAGCGCATGCGCCAGCTCATCATCGACGCCGCCTCCACCGGCCTGATCGAAAATCTCCGCGCCCTGCTCGGTTCTGGCCCGACCGCCACGCAGCTGGCCTTTGGCCAGATCGACACCGACCCGGTGGACTATCTGCGCTCCGTGTCCGGCGATGGCGAGGGCCAGGAGATCCTGGCGATTCTCATCGATCTGCTCAATGCCGGCTTTGTCCGAATCGACGCCGACGGGCCGGAAGAGGCTTTCGTCTGGCCCTATTTCGCCGCCCTTCCGCTCGACGCGCTGACGCCGCCGCAAAAGGTGGAGCTGCTGCGTCTCGTCACCGCAGGTGATGTCGAGGACATGAAGGCCTATGGCGCCTACAATTTCTACCGTATCGGCATCTCGCCCGAGGGCGAGTGGACCTTTTTCCTGGCCGGCCACTGATCGCTCCCGCCGGGCACGCCGCCTCAGCTCCGCCCTTGCCCCGCGCGGCGCGACAGCCTACCTATCGGGAGCCATCCAAAGACCAATCCGGAGTGCCCTCACCGTGCCAGCCCTAGTCCTATCCGACCGGAAAATCGTGCATGTCGATGGCGCTGAAGCCGGGCATTTCCTGCAGAACCTGATCACCGCCAATCTCGATGCCGTCTTGCCCGGCGAGGCCCGGCCCGCGGCGCTGCTGACGCCGCAGGGCAAGATCCTGTTCGATTTCCTCATCTCGAAATCCGGCGACACCGGCTATGATTGCGATATCAGGGCGGACTGCGTCGATGATTTCATCCGCAGGCTGACCCTCTACAAGCTCCGCGCCGCGGTGACGTTCGACAAACGCGACGACGTGCCGGTGGTTACCGGCTGGGACAGCGCCGCGCCCGCGGGTGCGCTCAGCGACAAGCGCTTTCCCGACGAAGCCGGGGGCTGGCGGCTCTACGGAGCGGACGCGGTACCTGATTCGGACCTGGCCGGGTGGAACGCCCAGCGCATCGCCCATGGCGTGGCCGAATCCGGCGCCGACTTCGCCCTTTCGGACGTCTTTCCACACGATGTGCTGATGGACAAGAACGGCGGCGTGGATTTTCGCAAGGGCTGCTATGTCGGCCAGGAAGTGGTCTCGCGCATGCAGCATCGCGGCACCGGCCGGCGCCGGGTGGTGACCGTCACCGCAGAAACCGCCCTGCCCGCGCCCGGGCCGGAGGGCGCCGGCACCGCGATACTGGCCGGGGAAAAATCCGTCGGCGGTCTCGGCACGATCCAGGACACGATCGGCCTGGCAATCGTGCGCACCGACCGCGTCGCCGATGCGCTGGCCCAGGGCGTCATGCTGACAGTCGGCGGCATCCCCGTCACCCTTGCCCTGCCTGCCTGGTCGGGCCTGTCGTTTGACGCCGGCGGCGCTGCCGCTCCGGACGCCTGAGCCGTGGCCTCGCTGGAAAAGGCGCCGCGCGCCTGGCAGCGCATGCTTTCGGGCCGGCGGCTCGACCTGCTCGATCCCTCGCCGCTGGATGTGGAGATTTCCGACATCGCCCAGGGGCTGGCGCGGGTGGCGCGCTGGAACGGCCAGACCAGCGGCGGCCATGCCTTTTCTGTGGCCCAGCATTCGCTGATGGTCGAGGAGATCGTCGGCAGGATCTCGGACGCGTCGCCCGAGACCCGGTTGATCGCGCTTCTGCATGATGCGCCCGAATATGTCATCGGCGACATGATCTCGCCGTTCAAGTCGGTGGTCGGCGGCGGCTACAAGGCGGTGGAAGCCCGGCTCGAGGCCGCCATCCATATCCGCTTCGGTCTCCCGCCGGTTCTGCCTGCCCCGCTCAAGGCGCTGATCAAGCGTGCCGACCGGATCTCGGCCTATTTCGAGGCGACGGAACTGGCGGGCTTCGACGACAGGGAAGCCCGCGTCTTCTTCGGCTCGCCGCGCGGCATCAGCCGCGACATGATCGATGTCTCGCCACGATCTGCGGACGAGGTGCAGGCGCTCTTTCTCGAGCGGTTCGAGGCGATCGAGGCCATGCGCCACGCAAAGCGGGGCGGATAGATGCCCTACATCGTCGTCTGCCGCCTCAACCAGATCGCCGAAACCGCTGTGCTGCACGGCGCCCACGAGATGGTGAGCCTCTTGGCCGAGAACCAGGATTTTCATCGCCCCGGAATCATTGACCAGGCTCGTCATCTCAAGCTGGGCCTCAACGACATCGCCGAGTTCCGGCCCGGGCTGACAGCCCCCGGCGAAGCCCATGTCGAGCGGCTGATCGGCTTCGTGAAGGGCTGGGACCGGCGCGCGCCGCTGATCGTGCATTGCTGGCTGGGGATTTCCCGCTCGCCTGCCGCCGCGGCAATCACCGCGCTGGCGCTGGAGCCCGACCAGGACGAGATGGCGCTGGCCGAACGTCTGCGCCAGGCTTCGCCTTTCGTCACGCCCAATGCGCGGCTGATCGACATCGGCGACGATATGCTCGGTCGCGGCGGCCGCTTGAAGCGCGCCATCAAGGCAATCGGCCGCGGCGCCGATGCCTTCGAGGGAAACCGCTTCTGCCTGGCGCTCAAACCCGGCGACGAGGTTCCAGGCGCCACGCCGCACCGGCCCAAGGCCGGGAGCTGAGCGCGCCATGGAACCCGACGCCATCCCGCCGCTGCGCATCGGCCTCAACGCCGCGATCGTGGCGGTCAGCGGACGCTCGCCGAAGATCCTGTGCGTGCCGTCGGAGCCCGGCATCGGCGGGGCCGATGGCCTGCCCTACGACCTGTTCAATCCGACCCGCCACCGCACCTTCGAAACCGCCCTGCGCCACTCGGTCGAGACCCAGACGGCGCTGCATCTGGGCTATGTCGAGCAGCTCTACACCTTCGGCGACCGCGACCGGCATCGCCGGCCCGGCGACGAGAATGTCCACTCCGTTTCCGTCGGCTACCTGGCGCTGACCCGCACCGACGCGGAACCCGGCGAGGCGCTTGCCCGGACCGGATCGCGCTGGCGCGACTGGTACACCCTGTTTCCCTGGGAGGACTGGCGCGACGGCAGGCCGGCGGTGCTCGACACGATCATTCTGCCGCGGCTGAAAACCTGGACCTCCGAGGCGGGGAGCGAGAACGCGGCGCTCAGGCGCCAGTCACGCGTGCGCCTGTCCTTTGGCCTTGATGACTTTCCCTTCGATGACGAGCGCGTGCTCGATCGCTACCAACTGCTCTATGAGGCCGGCCTGGTCGAGGAAAGCGTGGCCGACGGGCGCGTGACGACCACGGGCCTGGTCACGCCGCTGGGCCGGGCAATGCGGTTCGACCACCGCCGCATCGCAGCCACCGCCGTCCAGCGGCTGCGCGCCAAGATCAAGTACCGCCCGGTGATCTTCGAGTTGATGCCGCCCGACTTCACGCTCACAGAACTGCAGACGACGGTGGAGGCGATCTCCGGCCGTCACCTGCACAAGCAGAACTTCCGCCGTCTGGTCGAGGGCGCAGAACTGGTCGAACCCACGGGCGCCTCAAGCTCGACCACCGGCGGCCGCCCCGCCGCCCTCTACCGCTTCCGCGCCAAGATCCTCGAGGAACGCCCGGCACCTGGCTTGCGGCTCGGCGGACGGGGATAGAGGGCGCGCAAGCGTTCGTTCAGGCCATGACCCAGAGCTGGAACATGAGGCCCGAGGCGAAGGCGCCAGTCAGCGACAATCCGATGTAAAGAGCGAAGACCTGCGGCCGGGCGAGCGCCCAGACGGCCATCGCCGCCGGGATCGAGGTCACCCCTCCGGCCACGAGGAAGGCGAGGCCCGCGCCAGGCGCCATGCCCTGGTCGATCAGCCCGCTCACTAGCGGCAGCGCGGCATAGCCGTTGAGATAGGCCGGCACGCCCACCAGCGTCGCCATCACGATCGGCATCAGGCCGGTGCCGCCGAGCGCCGCCGTCACCGTTTCGGCCGGGATCCAGGCCAGCATCAGGCTTTCGAGCAGGAAGGCCAGCAGCAGCCATTTTGCCAGGAACAGCGTTGTCGTGAGCGCCGTCTTGCCGAACCTCGCCTGCCGCTCCGGCTCATCCCAGAACCGCCAGACGACGGGCTTCGGCACGCGGATCTTCGATCCGCCGCAGCCGCCATTGCCGATGCCCTCGCGCAGCGGATCGGACAGCGCACCGCCGCGCGAAAGCAGATGCACCACCAGCCCGCCGAACAGGCCCAGGCCGATGGCGGCCAAGGTCTTGGCGACGGCGAATTCGAAGTCGAGCACCCCGGCGGTCAGCACGAACATCGACGGATCCATGATCGGCGAGGCCAGCCAGAAGGCCATGACGGCCGACAAGGGAACGCCCATCGCCAGAAGCGCGGCAATCAGCGGAATCACCCCGCAGGAGCAGAAGGGCGACAAGCCGCCGGCAAGGGCGCCGAGGGCGATCATCATCAGCGGCGCGCCGGTGAACGCCCTGGCGATCAGATTGTCTGCTCCGGTCGCCCCTGCCCATGCGGCAATCGCGATCGAGAGAATCAGGAACGGCGCCGTGTTGACGAGGGCCTCACCGGCAAACAGGGCGCTCTGAACGCCCTGGTCCGGATCGAACGCCAGAAGCAGCGCGAGAAGCAATGCGGAGGCGAGCCAGACGCGCTGGTCGCGCCAGATGTGCCGCAGGCCGGCCCAGAGGCCGTTGGGAGAAAGACTGGCAGTGTTCATAACCATAACTCCGGATTTATAGTTGTTTTTGCTTCAAAAAAAAGCGCGGCCCGTCATGCGGCATCCTCCGACGCCTGGATGCGCACGCCCGAACAGCATTCCGACGTCAGAAAAGCCAGGACCGCCTGCATCGCCGGGTAGTCGACACGGTTGAAAACCTCGCGCCCCTGTTTTTCCTGCACCACCAATCCCGCATCCACCAGGCTCGAGAGGTGATGCGCGAGGGTCGATGGCGCAAGCGCCAGGTGGTCGCCGATATCGCCGACCCTCAACCCGTCATTCCCTGCCCTGACGAGCAGACGAAAGATCGACAGGCGGGCGTCATGGCCAAGGGCGGCAAGCGCGCGGGCGTGAGGTGTGGACGTCGTCATGCGGTAAACATAACTATATTTCTAGTTTTGTAAAGGCTTTTGCACCAGGTCCCGCAAACAGCCGCGAAACCGCGCCTCCCGCCCGTTTCGTGCCCTCGGTTTGCAACCATGGCCTCGCTGCGTTAGCCTGTTGCCGCATTCGGAACACAATTCTCCGTTCGCAAACCACAATTGGCCGCCATTCCCGGCAGCCTGACTTAAGAACAAGTATCGGCAAATTCAAAGCCGGTCGAACACAAGACGGGAAAAACCAATGTACCAGAAAATAATGGTGCCCGTGGATCTTGCGCATGCCGACAAGCTCGCGCTTGCATTGGACACGGCCGCGAAACTATCGAAGCTCTATCAAGCTCCGGTCACCTATGTCGGCGTGACGGGAGCGACGCCAGGAGCGATCGGGCACAACCCGGCGGAGTATGACAAAAAGCTTGCAGCCTTTGTCGCCGCGCAGGCCGAAGCCCATGGCATCGAAGCATCCGGCAAGACCGTGGTCAGCCATGATCCGGCGGTGGATCTCGATGACGCGCTTGTCAAGACAGCGAACGAGATCGGCAGCGACCTGATCGTCATGGCAACACATATTCCCAACGTCGCCGATCATTTCTGGCCTTCGAACGGCGGCCGCATGGCCCGCCTGACCAACGCATCCATTTTCCTCGTTCGCGGCTAGTTTCGCGCCGCACGAACAAGAGCTTGCAGGCTGACGTTTCAAGACGGATGGGGTCCATCCGTTGCGGACAGGCCACGAGACCCAAGCCTTCACTTTCAGCAACAGACAATCTCAAGCAAACATAAGAAGAGGGATTTATCATGAGCGACCCCAGCGGACAGGGTATACCCGCGCCGGAAGGCGAAACCACGCTGATCGACACGGAATATGAGGTTGGTCAGGATAATGTTTCGGTGTCGGTGGGCCCGTTCGGCCTCGACATCCACAATCCGGTCTTTGCCATCTCCGGACTGACCATCGTTGCCTTCGTGTTTTTCACCCTGGCGTTCCAGGAAAGTGCGGGCGCCGCGTTCGGCGATCTGCGCGACTGGTTGACCGGTACATTCGACTGGTTCTTTCTCACAGCCGCCAATATTTTCGTGCTGCTCTGCCTTTTCCTGATCGTCTCGCCCTACGGCAAGGTGCGGATCGGCGGCAAGGACGCCACGCCCGATTACTCCTATTCCGGCTGGTTCGCGATGCTGTTTGCCGCCGGAATGGGCATCGGACTGATGTTTTATGGCGTCTCGGAGCCGATTTCGCATTTCTCAGCTGCTGTAGCGGAAGACGCCGGTTCGGCCGACAGCTGGGCGCCGCTCGGCGGGGCTGCCGGCAACACGACCGAGGCACGCGACCTCGGCATGGCCGCCACCATCTTCCACTGGGGCCTGCACCCCTGGGCGATCTACGCCATCGTCGCGCTGGCGCTGGCGCTGTTTTCCTACAACAAGGGCCTGCCGCTGACCATGCGGTCGGTTTTCTATCCGATTTTCGGCGAGCGGGTCTGGGGCTGGACCGGGCACATCATCGACATCCTGGCGGTATTCGCCACGCTATTCGGCCTTGCCACATCCCTGGGCTTTGGCGCAGAACAAGCCATGGCCGGCCTCAATCACCTCTTCGGCATTCCGGTGAACGACTTTTCCAAGGTCGCACTGATCGTGGGGATCACCGGCGTAGCGCTGCTGTCGGTGGTTGCCGGACTTGACGCGGGCGTCAAGCGACTGTCCGAGATCAACATGGTGCTCGCTGCCCTGCTGCTGGTCTTCGTGCTGCTTGTCGGGCCGACGCTGGCAATCTTCACCGGCTTCTTCCACAATCTCTATGAGTACGCACGCTACCTGCCCGAACTCTCCAATCCGTTCGGACGCACGGATGACAATTTCCGTCAGGGCTGGACCGCGTTCTACTGGGCCTGGTGGATTTCCTGGTCGCCCTTTGTCGGCATGTTCATTGCCCGCGTCAGCCGCGGCCGCTCGGTGCGCGAGTTTCTCACCTGCGTGCTGATCATCCCGTCGCTGGTCTCGGTGTTCTGGATGACGGTGTTCGGCGGCACCGCGATCAGCCAGCTCGTCAATGACGGCTACCAGATCGTGGTCGACGCGCCGCTGGAGCTCAAGCTCTTCGCCATGCTCGAAGCGCTGCCGCTGCAGCAGATCACCTCGTTCATTGCCATCGTGCTGGTGATCGTGTTCTTCGTCACCTCGTCGGATTCCGGCTCGCTGGTGATCGACACGATTACCGCCGGCGGCAAGATCGACGCACCGGTGCCGCAACGCGTGTTCTGGGCCTGCTTCGAGGGCCTGGTCGCCATCGCGCTGCTGCTGGGCGGCGGGCTCGCGGCCTTGCAGGCGATGGCAGTGTCGACGGGGTTCCCGTTCACCATCGTGCTGTTGCTCGCCTGTTTCGCCATCCTCAAGGGGCTGCACAGCGAACCCCGCTGACACGACACGGGCCGCCCCGGCGGGCGGCCCTGTTCATTCCGGTCCCGCCGCCCTGCCGGCCGGGACCCGGCTTCCCGGGAAGGCATGACCGCATCGCCAGACGGCTGAGCGATCACCATTTTGCCAATCTCTGTCCAGTCGCCCTGCGCAACACCGCGACCGAATGCGCGGTGACCTCGCCTTCCGGCGTGGGCGCCGTCCACTCCCGCAGGTGCAGGAAGAGATCGCCTGCAGTGACGACAACGGGCCACGCTTGAGGTTCAGCGCACCCACATTTATGAATTGACAGCATACCAACCGGTCGGTATTTATTCTGACGAGGAACAGATGGCGCATCACCCTTGATGCGGCCAGCCCCGGAGGAGACCGCCATGCCCAGCACGATCCACCTTCATCGCGTCATCGCCACGAGCCCGGACAAGCTCTACCGCGCCTTTCTCGAGGCCGATGCGGTGGCGAGCTGGATCCCGCCCTACGGGTTCCTCTGCACCGTCCATCAACTGGACGCCGAAGTGGGCGGAAGCCACCGGATGTCCTTCCGCAACTTCACGACAGGCGCCAGTCACGCCTTTGGCGGCAGGTATCTCGATCTCGTGCCCGGGGAACGGCTTGTCTATACCGACGTGTTCGACGACCCGGATTTGCCGGGCGAGATGCGCGTCACCGTCAATCTCAAGGCCGTATCGATGGGGACCGAACTCACCATCCGGCAGGAGGGCGTGCCCGACGTGATCCCGCCGGAAGCCTGCTATCTCGGATGGCAGCAATCGCTGGACAAGCTCGCACGGCTCGTGGAGCCCGAGATCAACCAGTAGACCGCCAGCCCGGACGAGGCTCGGGAGCACGGGGGGGCGGGACCTACGTCAAGATGAAGCCGCAACGAAGGAGACAGACATGCTGACCTTGCCCGAAAACGTGACCCGCGCGGCCCAAGCCTATGCCTATGTCAATTTCACGGTTCGCATGGATGAAATGCAAAAGCCCGCCAGAGATGGGTTTCCTGCCGTGTTCGCCCTGCTTGCCGAGCAGAACATCGACCCGGTCGGCGCCCCGATCTACAACTACCGGCGCATCGATATGGAAAACACGCTCGATGTGGAAGCCGGCGTGCCGGTGACGCGGATGGGACAGGAGAGCGACCGCGTCAGGTTCGGGACCTTGCCCGCCGGACGCTTCGTCACCCTGCGTTGGCACGGGCATCCGGACAAGCTCGAGCCGGTCACCGGCATGCTGATCGGCTGGCTGCGCCAGTCCGGGCAACCGCTGGACATGGAGGCGAAGCCCGACGGCGACCACTTCGCCTGCCGGCTGGAAATCTATCAAACGGACCCGGCTCGGGAGCCGGACATGGACAAGTGGGTGACCGAACTGGCGTTCAAGCTGAAGGACCAGGTCTGAATACCGCGTGACCCTTGACCTGCGGCAGCCAGGATGGAGAAACATCATGCCCCCCACAATTACCGCCTTCGAACGTTCGCCGGATGGCGGCAGGGGACTGGCGCGCGACACCCGTGTGCGTTGGGCCCTTGAGGAAACGGGCCAACCTTATGAAGTCCGTTTTGTATCGTTCGAGGCGATGAAGCAGCCCGCGCATCTCGTCCGTCATCCTTTCGGACAGATCCCGACCTATGAGGACGGCGGTCTTGTCCTGTTCGAGACCGGGGCAATCATCCTCCATATTGCCGAGCGCCATGCAGGCCTGTTGCCGGACCATCCCGGTGCGCGGGCGCGGGCGATCACCTGGATGTTCGCGGCACTCAACACCATCGAGCCGCCTGTCATCGAGCGCGAACAGGCACCCTATGTGGTTGGCAACAAACCATGGTGCTCGGAATTGCTTTCCATCCTCGACGACCGCCTTCGCGCCCGCCTGCGGCAACTGTCCGAGCGGCTGGGCGAAGCCGACTGGCTTGACGGCGCCTTCAGCGCCGGCGACCTGTTGATGGTGTCGGTGCTGCTGCGGTTGAAATCCTCGCCTGTGCTGGAGGAATTTCCTGCTCTTGACGCCTATATCGACCGCGGCGTGGCGCGGCCCGCCTACAAGCGCGCCTTTGCCGCACAGTTGCGGGTGAACGCGGGCGAGCCACCAACCAGACAGACCGACGCCTGACAGACGTCACACGGATTGAAAACCTGAAAGAGAAGGAGAAACCGACATGACCGAACTCGTCACCTGCGTGTGGTTCGACCACGGAGAAGCCCGCAGGGCCGCCGAATTCTACGCCGCAACCTTTCCCGACAGCCATGTCGGGCGGATAAATACCGCGCCCGGTGATTTTCCGGGTGGCCGGGCGGGCAGCGAACTGACGGTCGAATTCACCGTGCTGGGGCGCAAGTTCGTCGGCCTCAATGGCGGCCCGGATTTCAGACCGAATGAAGCGGTGAGCTTCATGGTCATCACCGACAGCCAGGAGGAGACCGACCGCTACTGGAATGCGATCACCGGCAATGGCGGCACGGAGAGCGCCTGCGGCTGGTGCAAGGATCGCTGGGGCTTCTCCTGGCAGATCACCCCGCGGCTGCTGCTCGACCTGACCACGAGCTCCGACCCCGACGAGGCGAAGAGCGCCTTCGAGGCGATGATGACCATGCGCAAGATCGACATCGCCGCACTCAAGGCCGCTGTCGCCGGCGGGTAACGAGGGACAACCATGCGGCGCTTCGCGGCGGGCCGACCGGACTTCCTCAAGCAACTGCGGGAGCGGCTCATGTCGGCTCCGGGGCAGCGGGCAGCCACCGGCGTGTCCGAGAATCGCAGCACGGCCGGTCCTCCAGCCTGGGTAACTGTGCAATTTTCATGCACACCTTGCCGCGCCAACCGACAATTGCCGCGGCAAGGCGGAACAGCCGCCGGTTTCTGTGTCGACCGCACGCGCCAGGAACAGGTTTTGACTTGCGCCTGCGATGTTTTTGAACAAGCCTTGCCCGAACAGATTCTCCACCAATCAAACCCGGGCGGGATTTCCAATCATATGGAACATTACGATTTCATCGTCATCGGCAGCGGTCCCGCTGGCCGCCGGGCCGCGATACAGGCTGCGAAATTCGGCAGGAAAGTCCTGGTGGTGGAAAGGGGGCGCCGGGTCGGCGGGGTCTCGGTTCATACCGGAACGATTCCCTCGAAAACCCTGCGCGAAACAGCCCTCAACCTTTCGGGATGGCGCGAGCGCGGGTTTTACGGCCGCTCCTACAGGGTCAAGCAGGACCTGACGGCGAGTGACCTGCGCGCCCGGCTCGCCATCACGCTGAACCACGAAATCGAAGTGCTCGAGCACCAGTTCGCGCGCAATCGCGTCACCACGCTCAGGGGCGACGCCAGCTTCAAGGATCGCTCGACCATTGAAGTCCGGGGCGAGGAAGGCGAGACCTTCGAATTCACCTCCGATGCCTTTCTGCTGGCGGTGGGCACGATTCCGTTTCGACCCGATTATGTCCCCTTCGACGGAACCAGTGTCTTTGACAGCGACGAGATCCTCAATCTCACCCATCTGCCACGATCGATGACGGTGATCGGCGCCGGCGTCATCGGCATCGAATACGCCACGATCTTCAGCTCGCTGGACGTGCATGTCACGCTGGTCGAGCCGCGCGAGACCATGCTGGACTTCATCGACAGGGAACTGATCGACGACTTCGTCCACCAGCTCAAGGACCGCGGCATGGTGCTGCGCTTCGGCAAGAAGGCCGAAAGCATCAGCAGGCTTGAAAATGGCGGCTGCGAAATCCGGATGGAAGGCGGCCGGCATATCCGCTCCGAAACAGTGCTGTTCGCCGCCGGCAGAATGGGCGCCACCTCCAGTCTCAACCTTCAATCCTGCGGCCTGGAAAGCGACAGCCGCGGCCGCATCAAGGTCGATCCTGTCACCTTCGAGACAGATGTCCCCAATATCTACGCCGCCGGCGATGTGATCGGCTTCCCCAGCCTTGCCTCCACCTCGATGGAACAGGGCCGCATTGCCGCCTGTCACGCGCTGGGCCTGCCGGCGCACGAGCCGCCGAAATTCTTTCCCTACGGAATCTACTCGGTGCCGGAAATGTCGACCGTCGGCATGACCGAGGAAGAAGTCATCCAGCGCGGCATTTCCTATGAATGCGGCGTCGCCCGCTTCAGGGAAACCTCGCGCGGCCATATCATGGGGCTCGACACCGGCATGCTCAAGATGATCTTCTCGCTCAAGACGCGCCGCCTGCTCGGCTGCCACATCGTCGGCGAGGGCGCCACCGAGCTGATCCACATCGGCCAGGCCGTTCTCAACCTCAAGGGCACGCTCGACTATTTCGTCGAGAACACCTTCAACTACCCGACCCTTGCCGAAGCCTACAAGATCGCCGCGCTCGACGCCTGGAACCGCATGCCGGTGAGTTGAGCTGGCAGCCTACGGCCGCTGGCGACATCAATGTGGATGCAGGCAGCCCGGCGATGGCGGAGCGGGTTGCACCATTAACACGCGAGAATTATCCGGTACCCAAGACAGGTTTCATTCAGGAAAGAACCTTGCTCGGCAATATTCATTAGCCCTTGATCACAACCGCCCGCGCAAACTAGACTGTTCATGCAACAGGGGATCAGCTGATGGGCTATGCATTCTACAGTGTCAAGAAGCACGATCAGCTGTATTTGATCCTGCGCAAGCATTACGGCAATGCCGCGTTCCTGCAAGACCGTGATGCCATCGTATCTCTCGTCTTGCAGAACAATCCGGCGATCAGGAATATTGATCTGATCATGCCGAACCAGGTCATCATGCTACCGGAATTCGGGCCCGCTTCGTCGCTGTCGGGAGCCCAATTGCCAAGAACCAATCCGTCGATCGTCGAATCCTGTTCGTTCATCAGCGGAAAGCTTTCCCGCACCGATTTCAAGACCCGCGATTTTCTGAGCAGCATCGATTTCCACAAGGTCGGATCGCAGGCCGGACAAGGCTTTGTAGAATATGTCCAGAAGACAGTGAGCACTGCAATACCGGACATTCGTGCGATTGCACTGGAATACTACCGCAAGGAATCATCCACCATCACCCGCAATCAGTATGACTATCGCCGGTCCGTGCGCGTTAAAAATATATCGCACAAGATCGGCCCCCTGCATCAGCTGATAAATCCGGGCAGGAGTCCCGGCCAGGTCCTGCGCATCAAGCCCAATGCGCCGATTCGGCCGCAGGCTGTCCTGAAGCAACTTGAACAGGCCGAGCGGATCGTGAGCGTGGCGAAAAATGGCGTAGCAATCCTTAAAGTCGCATCACTCGCGGAAACCGGGGCGAAAATACAGTTTGCCTCCAGCAACGAGGAGCGAACGGTTATCGTTCTTGACGAGGTGTCGGGATTCCTGGGCGCCGCCGCGGCGACTGTGCTGACGGTCGCGCTCATCGGCACCCCCGTGGGCTGGGTCGCGATAGCCGGCATCGTCGCGGCCGGGGCGGTCGGCGGCCTTGCCGGAGAAACACTCGGCAAGGCTATTCAGGAGGAAATGCTCTTCGACGAGAACGGGCGTCGCATCAACACCAAGATGGACAGGGTCTGGAGTGCGATCTACTAGAGCATCGTTCGTCCACCTGAACGCAAAAAGGACGCTCTGATACTCTTCATCCGCGTCATGTAATTGCGCCTGAACGCAGGATGCCCCGGCCCAGGCGGTGGATTGCCGGCCTGAAGCCGTTCACGAGATTCCGATATCGAGCCCGATATCCAGGGTCGGCGCGGCCATGGTGATCTTCGAGGTCGAAATAAAGTCCACGCCGGTCTCGGCAATCGCCGTAATGGTCTCGAGCGAGACATTGCCCGACGCCTCCAGCACGATCCGGCCCCCGCTCCCGGAAGTGTTCATCGCGACCGCGTCGCGCAGCATATCGGGCCCCATATTGTCGAGCAGGCAGACGTCGGCGCCTTCTTTGAGCACTTTGGCAAACTGTTCAAGCGTGTCGACCTCGATCTCGATCCTGACCAGATGCCCGGCGAAGGCCCTGGCGGCCTGGAGCGCCTGGACGATGCCGCCGGCCACCGCGATATGGTTGTCCTTGATCAGGATCGCGTCGTCGAGCCCGTAGCGGTGCGAAGAGCCGCCGCCGCAGCGCACGGCGTATTTCTCGACAGCGCGAAGCCCCGGAAGGGTCTTGCGGGTGCAGGTGACCCGGGCCGAAGTGTGGGCGATGGCGTCGGCAAAGCGCGCCGTATGGGTGGCGATGCCCGAAAGGTGCATGAGATAGTTGAGCGCCACCCGCTCGGCCGACAGCACCCCGCGGGCCGGTCCGGAGATGCGGGCAATCATCGTGCCCGGTTCGACCCGTGCGCCGTCTTCGACCAGCGCCTCGAAACTGATTGCCGGGTTGATCAGCCGGAAGGCGGCCTCGGCCAGCGGCAGACCGGCGATCACGCCTGCCTCGCGGCTGTTCATCCGGGCCTCCGCCAGCCTGTCGGCGCCGATGGTGGCGTTGGAGGTGATGTCGCCGGCGCGGCCGAGATCCTCGAGGAGTGCGGCGCGCACCTGGTCCTCGATCATCAGACCGGGCAATTCGGGAAGAAACGCCTGTGTCATGGGTCAGCCCTCCAAAAGGTCGGGGATGATGGCGTGGGCCTGCCCGAGCGTCACAAGCGTGCGCCGCTTCCACTCCGCCTGTTCCTGAGGAAAATCGGTGCGGAAATGCCCGCCGCGGCTTTCGGTGCGGTTGAGCGCGCAGACCGCAATCAGCTTGGCCGTGGTGATGACATTGTCGAAGCGGACCGAATGGCTGTCACGGGCAAGTTGCAGGATCTTGGCGAGAGCCTCCCGCATGCCCTCGCCATCACGCAGCACGCCCAGATTGGCGCTCATCACCTGGCGCAAGGCGGCCATATTGGGATGGTCCTTTTCAATCAGGTATTCCGTGCTAGTGACCGAACCGTCCTGCCAGTCCCTTGGCGCATCCGGCTCAATCTGGAGCTTCAGCGCCTCGGCGATGCGAGCGGAAAACACCACCGCTTCCAAGAGCGAGTTCGAGGCCAGCCGGTTGGCGCCGTGCGCGCCGGTTGAAGTGCACTCGCCGCAGGCCCAGAACCCCGGCAGCGAGGAGCGTCCGTCGATGTCGGTCCAGATGCCGCCCATGAAATAATGCGCTGCCGGGACGACCGGGATCATCGCCTGGGCCGGATCGATGCCCGCCTCCTGGCAGTAGCCGAAGACGGTCGGGAACTCCGCCGCGAAGTCCGGCACCGCCGCACGGCAATCGAGATAGGCGCCCCGCCCGGCCTTGACCTCGGCGAAGATTCCGCGCGCCACCACGTCGCGCGGGGCCAGTTCGGCGTCCGGGTGCAGGGGAAGCATGAAGCGTTCGCCGGCGCGGTTGTGCAGCGTCGCGCCATGGCCGCGCAGCGCCTCGGTGGCGAGCGGCGCGGGATCCTTGCCAACGTCGATGGCGGTCGGGTGGAACTGCACGAACTCCATGTCGGCCATCCGCGCGCCGGCACGCGCCGCCATGCCGATGCCGCCGCCGCGGGCTTCTGTCGGGTTGGTGGTGACCTCGTAGAGATGGCCGACGCCTCCGGTGGCCATCACCACGTTCGAGCCGGTGATGCGGTGCAGTTCCTCGCCGGCGCCGGCCTTGTCCCTAGCTATGACGCCGGTGACCCGGCCGTCCTCGACGATCAGATCCTCGACAACGTAGCCTTCCAGCACCCGGATCGAGGGCGTCTTGCGCACCGAGGCCACCAGCGCCTCCATGATGGCGCGGCCTGCCATGTCACCCTTCACCCGCACGATCCGGCTTTGCGAATGCGCAGCTTCCCGGCTCACCGCCAGATGGCCTTCGAGGTCCCGGTCGAACGGCACGCCGTAGCCCAGCAGATCATGGATCCGGTCCGACGCCTCCGACGCCATCATCCGGATCACCGCTTCATCGACAATCCCGTCGCCGGCGATGATGGTGTCATTGACATGGCTTTCTATCGTGTCCCCCGGCCCCACGGCCGCGGCAATGCCGGCTTGCGCCCAGGCCGACGACGCGCCTCGGCCGATGGGGGCAGCGGCGAGCACGGTCACCGCCTTGGGCGCCAGTTTCAGCGCACAAAACAGCCCCGCCAGCCCGCCGCCGATGATGACAACCTCGTCCGACCGCTTGACCGGCTGCGGCTGATGGATAGCGATCGCGGTCGATACCATGGCATGCTCCCTGCTGGTGAAAAGCGGCGCGCGCCACCCTTGGCCAGACCGTCAGTTCTTGAGATTGATCATCCGCTCGACCGCCAGTCGCGCGCGGCCTGCGATGGCCGGGTCGACCAGCACTTCCTCGGTCATGAACAGCAGGCTGTCGAGGATCTTGGGGAGCGTGATACGCTTCATGTGCGGGCAGAGGTTGCACGGCTTGATGAATTCGACGTCCGGAACCTCGCTCTCGATGTTGGACGCCATCGAGCATTCGGTCACCAGCAGAACGCGCGACGGCCGCGTGTCCTTGACATAGTTGATCATGCCCGCCGTCGAGCCCGAATAGTCGCAGACCGCGATCACGTCCGGGTGGCATTCCGGGTGGCCGATGATCTCGATGGTCGGATCGGCTTCCTTGTAGGCCAGAAGTTCCTCGGCGGTGAAGCGCTCGTGCACTTCGCAATGGCCCTTCCAGGTCAGGATCTTCTTGCTTGTCTGTTTGGCGACATTCATCGCCAGGTATTCGTCCGGAATGCACAGGATGGTGTCGGATTCGAAGCTTTCGCAGACAGCCACCGCATTGGACGAGGTGCAGCAGATGTCGGTCTCGGCCTTCACATCGGCGGACGTGTTGACATAGGTCACCACCGGCACGCCGGGATAGCGCTCCTTCAAGAGCCGCACATCGGCGCCGGTGATCGATTCCGACAGCGAGCATCCGGCCTTCATGTCGGGGATCAGCACGGTCTTGTCCGGGTTGAGCAGTTTCGAGGTCTCGGCCATGAAATGCACGCCGCACTGGATGATGATCTCGCCATCGACCAGCGACGCCTCGCGCGCGAGCTGCAGCGAATCGCCGACGATGTCGGCCACGCAATGGAAGATGTCCGGAGTCTGGTAATTATGCGCCAGAATCGAGGCCCCGCGCTCCTTCTTGATGCGGTTGATCGCATGGATGTAGGGCGCGTAGACGGGCCACTCGATTTCCGGGATGTGCCGGCGCACGCGGTCATAGAGATGGGCGGTCTCGCGCGCCACGGCCGGCGTATATTTCAGCTCTGGACGCTCGATGACGCCAAAGCGCTCGGCCGCGCTCGGCATCGCCTTTGCAGCCCGTGCGCTCGTCTGTGTCTCCAACCGGGTCATGGCAACCCTCCCGTCAATCTCATTATGCTCAATTTGAGCATAATTAGGTTCAAAAAGAGCCCGGCACTGCCGGGGCACTTCCCACATAGGCCTTTGCCGCCCTGATTGCAAGCGACCGAGGTGCGGCCTTCTCACTGCGCCGGCTAAGCATCACTCGAACAGCTTGCTCTTCTCTGCGTCTTCCGCCGGCGCCGCCGCGGGGCTCTCGGCCAGCCCCTTGTCGAGCGCATGCTCGGCCTGCGCGGCAAATTTCTGCGCGGCATTGATGCCAAACCCGAAGGCCTTTGTAACGCCGCCAAGTACATGCTCGATCCGGACCGAACCCTTGCTTTGTTCGTCGGCGACGAACCTGACCGACAGATGCTCGCCCTCGCCTTTCGCGCCGATCACGTCGCCAATCGGCTTGGAGAACAACCCAACCTGGTTGTCCGCCGCGACCCTGGCCCAGTCCGGGGCCTTGCGCAGCAAGGCGACAAAGACCCGCGCCTGATCCACCGTCATCATCATAGAATGACCGCCGCCTTCGGCGCCATCCTGGGCCGGAATGACGATGGAGGCCATCAGCAGAAGCCCTCGGTCCTTGTCGGGCACCGTCGAACAATAGGTAAAGCCGGTTCGCCCGGATCCTAGTTCGGTCAGTTGCGCCGGATCGCCCAAAATCGCGCCAAAGGGCGTGATTACGAACTGGATTTCGGGGTCGAAAGTCGACCGCTCGGGGTCAAGATCCTGCGACTGGGCGCTCGTCGCCAGCCCCAGCAGCAACCAAACCGCAGCGATATTCCGGAAAAAACCAAATGCCATCGTCAGATCCTCCTGCCCCTCGGCAGCTTTCCCGCTGTGCCGACGGCTGTCAACAGCGCGGGAGAGCTTCGGGCACAGGGCCTGTCTCTCCCATCAAGCATCAATTCTGATGATCATTGCGTTCAAGCAAAAGCACTTGTTCCTCTGATCGCAGTGGATAAAGTCCTTGAACGTTTCAGGAGCCCCCCATGACCGAGACCCGTTCCGCAGCAGCCCTTCCGCCCCTGCCCTGGCTGATCATCATCGCCGGCGGCCTGATCGCCCTTTTGTCCTTTGGTCCCCGCTCGGCCATGGGCTTCTTCCAGCTGCCGATGCTGGCCGACACCGGCTGGGACCGCACCACCTTCGGCCTCGCCATGGCGATCCAGAACCTGTTCTGGGGGCTGGGACAGCCGATCTTCGGCGCCATCGCCGACAAGTTCGGCACCTGGAAGGTTCTGGCGCTGTCGTCGCTGCTCTATTCGAGCGGCCTGTTCATCATGTCGGTGGCGCCGAGCCCGGGCTGGTTTTACATCAGCGGTGGCGTTCTCATCGGCCTCGGCATCGCGTCGGCCTCCTTCGGCATCGTGCTGGCGGCATTCGCCCGCAACGTCGCGCCAGAGCGCCGCTCGATGGCATTTGGCATCGGCACCGCGGCGGGATCGGCCGGCATGTTCGTCTTCGCGCCCTTGAGCCAGGGACTGATCGACGCCTATGGCTGGCAGGAGGCGCTGGTATGGATGGCGGCTATGATGTTCATCATCCCGTTCCTGGCCATCCCGCTGCGCGGCAATTCGAGCTCCGGCACGCAATCGGCGTTGCAGTACAAGCAGTCGATCGGCGCCGCCCTGCGCGAGGCGCTCGGCCACAAGAGCTATGTCCTGCTGGTCTCGGGCTTTTTCGTCTGCGGCTTCCAGGTGGCCTTCATCACCGCGCATTTTCCGGCCTATCTCCGCGACATCGGCATCGACAGCTCCTACGCCGTGCTGTCGCTGGCGCTGATCGGCTTCTTCAACATCATCGGCTCGCTGGCTTCGGGCTATCTCGGCCAGCATTACTCCAAGACCATGTCGCTGGTCTGGATCTATCTCGGACGCTCTGTTGCCGTCACGGCCTTTCTGCTGCTGCCGCAGACCGGCATTTCCGTCGTCATCTTCGCCATCGTCATGGGCCTGCTCTGGCTCTCCACCGTGCCGCCAACCAATGCGCTGGTGGCCATCATGTTCGGCACCCGCTATCTCGGCATGCTCGGCGGCATCGTGTTCCTGTCCCACCAGGTCGGCTCGTTCCTCGGCGTCTGGCTCGGCGGCTATCTCTACGATATCTTCGGCAGCTACGATCCGGTCTGGTGGCTGGGCGTCGCACTGGGGCTGTTCGCCGCCGCAGTGCACTGGCCGATTGAGGAGCGCGCGGTGGACCGACCAGCGCTGGAGCCGGCGGAGTAATCCCTGTCCACCCAATGCAAAAAGGCCGGGAGCAATCCCGGCCTTCGCAGTTTCAGTCGCGTGGCGGCAATCAGCCGACGAGCGCGTTGTCGTCGCGCTTGACGGCGACGATCGACGAACGCGGCAGGCCGTCGGCATCGGGGAAACCCTTGCCCGGATGCTGGATGCCGACAAACATCGTGCGCCTGTCAGCCGACCAGCACAGGCCGGTGACTTCCGATCCGTTGGGGCCGGTGAGGAAGCGGTGGATTTCACCGGTCACCGGGTCGCCCGCCAGCATCTGGTTGTTGCCATGGCCCGCGAAGTCGCCCTCGTTGTCGTCGTTGCCATCGGTCTGGATCCAGATCAGGCCGGTGGAATCGATCACCATGCCGTCGGGTGAGTTGAACAGATTGCCGGCGTTGATGTTGGCCGATCCCGCCATCGGGCCTTCAGCATGGACCGCCGGATTGCCGGCCATTGCGTAGAGGTCCCATTCGAACACATTGGCGGCATGGTCGCTGCGGGCCGGGCGCCAGCGCACGATCTGGCCGTAGCCATTCTCCTCGCGCGGGTTGACGGCATTGACGGTCATGGCGTCGCCACCGGCATTGGTGCGCATCGAGCCGTCCTCGTTCTTGACGCCGCGGCGCGAATTGTTGGTGAGGCAGCAATAGGCCTCGATCGACACCGGGTTGACCGCCACCCATTCCGGACGGTCCATGGTGGTCGCGCCGACCTTCGACGCCGCCGTGCGGGTGAAGATGGCGATTTCCGCCGCCGACATGCCGGTGTTGTCCTCGCTGAGCGCAATCCAGCTGCCGGTCTGGTCGTCGTTGAACTTGGCGACATGAAGCACGCCCTCTTCGAGCAGCGTCGAGGTGTCGCCGCCCGGCACGTAGATGTCGCGCGAGACCCACTTGTAGAGGAACTCGCCACGCTCGTCGTCGCCGAGATAGACGACCACGCGCCCGTCAGCCGCAATGGCACAGGCGGCGTTCTCGTGCTTGAAGCGGCCGAGTGCGGTGCGCTTGACCGGGGTGGAGTCCGCATTGCCCGGATCGATTTCCACGATATAGCCGGCGCGGTGCGGCTCGTTCGGGTTCTTCGACACGTCGAAACGCGCGTCAAAACCATGATAGTTGTAGCGGCCCGGCTCCACCTTGGTGTTGACGCCGTAGCGCTTGTAGCCGGCAAGCACGGCCTCGTCGCCGGAGACTTCGGCGGTTGTGCCGAAATAGCCGTTGAAATTTTCCTCGCAGGTCAGGTAGGTGCCCCACGGGGTCTTGCCGGAACCGCAATTGTTGAACGTTCCGAGCGACATCGTGCCGGTCGGATCGGCTTCGGTCTTCAACAGGTCATGGCCGGCGGCCGGGCCTGAAATCTGCATCGGCGTGTTGTGATGGATACGGCGGTTGTACGGGCTGTCGACCACGACCTTCCAGCCATCGGCGTCCTCGGTAATTTCGAACACATTGACGCCCTGGAACTGCTGCAGGCGCAAGACTTCGTCGGCCGAAGCTGGGATACCTTCTTCATTGCCGGCGAGGTTGAGCTTGTTGTTGGTGTATTCGCTGTTGACGACCAGCACCTGTTTGTCGCCGATCAGGAACAGCTCCATGCCGTCCGTGTTCTCGCCGAAGACGCGATCGGAACCTGCGGTCGGAACGCCCTTGGCCGGATCGAAGGCCGGCGCGTCGGAAAACAGCGGGTCGCCCCAGGACACCAGCGTTTTCCAGCTGTAGCCTTCCGGCACATGCACGGTGCTGTCGGTCTGCGCCGCAATCGGCGTGAACGCAAAACGGGTCTGCTGGCTGGCAAGCGCCGTCGAGGATCTCAGCCCCGCTGCGCCGAAGACGGCAGCTGCCGACCCCATGACGAGAAGACCGCCCAGGAAGCCGCGGCGGGAGATGGCGCGCTCGACGACCCGGTCGAAGTCCTGCTCGGCGGGGCGCGGGAACTTCAGTTCGTCCCACTCGTCGGCTGACAGTTCAGTGATGTTGACGTTGTCCATGGCAATACTCCCCTGTTTGGAATGGTTCCAAACTCATAGCGGGGCGGTGTGACACCAGGTTTACACTTCTGTGACCGGGCGGCAAAACCCGCCGAATATTTGTGCTGTTGCGGCCAGCAAGTTTCCCGACACCCGCACCGTCTCACCGCATCAGCTTCTCGATCGGAAAGATCGCACAGGTCTCGGTGCCGTGCGCCAGCAGCTTGCCTGATGAATCGCGCAAGTAAGCCTCCGACGTGGCGATCGTTTTGCCGCGATGCACGACGCGGCCTTCGCACACCAGTTCATCCATGCCTGGCAGGATCGGCCGGGTCAGGTTGAGCTTGAACTCGACCGTGGTGTAGCCCTCGCCCGGCGCCAAGGTCGTCATCACCGCGCAGGCAAGCGCTGAATCCATGATCGTCGCCGCCCAGCCGCCATGAATGGTTCCGAGCGGATTGAGGTGGTCGGTGGTGGGAATGCCGGAAAACACGATCAGGCCCTCCTCGACCTTGCTGAGCCAGAAATTCAGTGTTTTCGCCATCGCCGCACCGGGCAGTCGCCCGTCGAGAATGCCCTGCATCACCGAGAGGCCGCCTTCCCGGGCCACAAGGTCGAGCGGCACGACGCCGGCAAACTGACGGTTGGCCGGCGTGTCCGGGGCTTCACTCATGCAATCGGCTCCGCGCTGAAAATGGGGGTTGCATCCGCTTGCCGTATCGCCTTGAGCGCCGCGGTGCAGAAACTCTCGCGGCTCACCGGCGCCTCGATGCCGCGCGCCTCGAACACATGCCGGTTGAGGAAGTAGCCGGTCAGCCGGAACGCCTGGCCGAGCGCGTCCGCATCGGCGCAGGCCACGTCGCGGTCAGTCAGGAACTCGGGAAGCGCCAGCAGCCGGTCGGCCCAGGGCGCGCCGGCATCGGCGGACACCGCGCGGCCGGTCTTGGGCGAGACATAGACGAGGTCGGAGCGGATGCCGGTGGCGGCGCAGGCGCTCAGATCCAGCCCGAAGCCGAGATCCTCGAGCACCGCGAGCTCGAACCGAACATAGAGCGCGCCGGCCTGAGCCGGTATATCGAGACTGTCCAAAATAATGGCGAAGGCGTCATGCAACCTGGGGTGGGAATCGCGTTCGGGCAGCAGCCGCAGCAGCGCCGCCATGGCCTGGACCCCGTGCAGGCCGATGGCGCTCTGCATCAGGTGCCCGGCCCGGCCGTTGAGCAGTTCGACCTGATACTGCCCCAGATGCTCGTCGAGCCGGGCGCGCCAGACCAGATCCACCGAATTGCCGGGCTGCAGCACCGGCTGCAGCCGCTTGGAGCGGCCGCCGCGCACGATGCCCATGTGCCGCCCATGGGCATGGGTCATCACTTCGGCGATGACCGAGGTCTCGCCATGCTTCCTCAGGCCCAGGATGATTCCTTGGTCGCGCCATTCCATCGGCTGACTCTTGACCCGTCAGTGCGGAAATTCAAGCCCGATCTCGCGGTAGCGCTCGGGGTCGTTGCCCCAGTTGCTGCGCACCTTGACGAAAAGGAACAGGTGCACTTTCTGCTCGAGGATCTCGGCGATCTCCTTGCGCGAGGCCTGGCCGATGGCCTTGATGGTCTCGCCCTTGTGGCCAAGCACGATCTTCTTCTGGCTGTCGCGTTCGACATAGATCACCTGCTCGATCCTGACCGAGCCATCCTTCTTCTCTTCCCAGCGCTCGGTCTCGACATGCGACGCATAGGGCAATTCCTGGTGCAGCCTGAGATAGAGCTTCTCGCGGGTGATCTCCGCGGCGAGTTGGCGCATCGGCAGATCGGAGATCTGGTCCTCGGGATAGTACCACGGGCCTTCCGGCAGGGTTTTCGCCAGATAATCCAGCAGATCCTTGCAGCCCGATCCGTTGAGCGCCGAGATCATGAAGGTCTCGGAAAACTCAGCCTTCGCGTGGCAGGCGGCCGTCAGCGCCAGCAGCGTGTCGCGCTTGACCTGGTCGATCTTGTTGAGCACCAGCACCTTGGGATGATGCACGTCGGCCAGTGAATCGAGCAGCGCTTCGGCGTCGCCCTTGATGCCGCGCTCGGCGTCGATCATCACCAGCACCAGGTCGCCATCCTTGGCGCCGCCCCAGGCCGAGGTCACCATGGCCCGGTCGAGCCGCCGCTTGGGCGCGAAGATGCCGGGCGTGTCGATGAAGACGATCTGGGTCCGGTCGTGAATGGCGATGCCGCGCACGATCGCCCGCGTGGTCTGCACCTTGTGCGACACGATCGACACCTTGGCGCCGACCAACTGGTTCATCAGCGTCGATTTTCCGGCATTGGGCGCGCCGATCAATGCGACGAAGCCGGAGCGGGTCGGACCTTGCGGTTCTGTGGGGACAGCATCGGAGTCGGGTGTATCAGTCATCATCTTTTCCTGCGCTGGCCTGCCAGACGCCTTCGCGTTCGAGGAGAGCGGTGGCGGCCACCTGTTCGGCCGCGCGCTTGGAGCGGCTTTCGCCGCTTTCGGGTTTCGTGCCGGCAATTTCGACAATCACCTTGAAGACAGGATCGTGGTCGGGTCCGGTGCGCTCGGTCACCCGGTAGACCGGCGTTACCCCGAAGCGCGCATGCGCCCATTCCTGCAATTCGGTCTTGGCGTCACGCCGCGCGCCGTCATCCGCGAGCGCACGCTTTTTCCAGTGCGTATGCACAAAGCTCCGCGCTGCTTCAAGCCCGGCGTCGAGATAGATCGCCGCGATCAGTGATTCCACCACATCGGCGCGGACATTGGCCATGCGGCTGTCGGTCATCTTCTTGACGTCCGATCCGGTGCGGATGAATTCGTGCAATCCAAGCTCGTCGGCAACCTCGCCGCAGGTCTGGGCGCTCACCAGCTGATTGAGACGCACGGACAATTCGCCTTCGCTCGCCTCGCGGAAATGCGAAAACAGCAGCTCCGCGACGCACAGTCCCAAGACCCGATCGCCCAGGAACTCCAGCCGCTCGTAGTTTCCGCCAGCCGGATTGCGCAGGCTCGAATGGGTCAGCGCCCGTGCCAGCCTTTCCGGATCGGCGAACTGATGGCCAATCCGCTCCTGTATCCGGGCGGTGATTTCCGTCTGTTTTTTGAGGGCGCGCTTCATCGCTGCGCTGATTTGAAGAACCGGTCGAACCTGAGGTCGGTCGGCCATTTCCAGATTTCGAGCGGCGAGGAATCATCGGCAATCGAGAAGAAGATGATCGTCGCCCTGCCGACAAAATTCTCGAGCGGCACGTAGCCGACGTCGAAACGGCTGTCGAGCGAGTTGTCTCGGTTGTCGCCCATCATGAAGTAATGGCCCTCCGGCACCACGAATTCACGCGTGTTGTCGCCGGGCGAATTGGGGTTGATGTCGAGCGTGGTGTAGCTCACCCCGTTTGGCAGCGTCTCCCGGTAGACCGGCACAGGCGTACCCTGGTTGTAGCGTCCCTCCGGCTGGTATTCGCCGATCAGTTCGCGCTCGACCGGCTCCCCGTTGATCAACAACGCGCCGTCGGTGACCTGGATGCGATCGCCCGGCAGCCCCACAACCCGCTTGATGTAGTCGATCTTCGGATTGCTCGGCAGGCGGAAAACCGCCACATCGCCACGCTCGGGCTCATCGCCCCAGATCCGTCCTGAAAACAGGTCCGGGGAGAAAGGGATCGAGTATTTGCTGTAACCGTACGAATATTTGGACACGAACAGGTAATCGCCGACCAGCAGCGTTTCCATCATCGATCCCGAGGGAATGCTGAACGGCTGGAACAGCAGGGTGCGGATGAACACCGCAAGCAGCAGCGCCTGGACAAGCACCTTGACATTTTCCCACAGACCGCTTGACTGGCTTTTTGAAGTTTCTGACACGCGTTGAAATCCTCAGGTATGGCGCGGAAGCGCTTTCTCTAGCTGTTTGCATCGTTCGCGGCAACACCGCGCACAGCAGTCTCGGACAGTTGAGCCAGTTGTTGGTTTGAAACAGCCGAAAGGCGGCCCCGCGCGGCCTGCGGGCGATCAAGCCTGCGGCAGCGCCTCGATGATCACGAATGCCTGCGCCAACGGATAATCATCGGTTATTGTCAAATGAATGGCCACGCTCATGCCCCCGGGCGTCATTTTCTCCAGCCTGCTGGCGGCGCCGCCGGTCAGATGAAATGTCGGCTTGCCGCCAGGCAGGTTGACCACGCCCATGTCGCGCCAGAACACGCCCTGGGAAAGGCCCGTGCCCAGCGCCTTCGAGCACGCCTCCTTGGCCGCGAACCTCTTGGCGTAGGACGCCGCGCGCGCCGCACGGCGGTCGGACTTGGTCCGCTCCACCTCGGTGAAACACCGGTTGGTAAATCGTTCGCCGTGGCGCTCGAGCGTCTTTTCTATGCGTCTGATGTCGATCAGATCGCTGCCGATACCGATGATCACGCCTGTTTTGCCCTGTTTGCAGCTCTTTCCTTGCGCGCGGACGCCATTTCCTGGATCCGGGCCTTCGCCCGCGCGGCGAGTTTCGATTTCCTGCGCCGCTGGAACAGGTTCACGCCCCAATAGGTCAGAATGTAGAACCCGACGGCACAGACAATGCCTGGCGGAATGGCGCCGATCAGCATCGGCTTGATCACCGGGTCCCACAACTGGCCGACATCAAGGCGCCGCAACAACGCCTCCAGGTCGACATGGCGCTGATGCGCGACCTCGACCCCGATCAGCATGTTGCCGAGCTTGAGCGTCGAGGCCCAGATGAACGGAAACGACAACGGATTGCCGAAGGCGGTTCCGAGCGCCGCCGCCATCATGTTGCCGGCCAGCACATAGGAAAGCGCGAAGGCCAGGACGAAATGAAAACCGAGCAAGGGGGTCCAGGAGGCGAACACGCCCGCAGCCACGCCCGCGGCAATTGCATGCGGCGTCGCGGTCAGTCTCAGCACCCGCTTGATCAGGTACTGGAACGACCGCCCGAACGATCTCCGCGGCCAGAGCGCCGTGCGCATCCGGTTGAAGAATCCCTCTGGTTTTCGGCGACGAAACAGCATGATCTGCGTATACCGCTCTCTTTGTGTCAGCCCTAAGTCGAACCGGAGATTTTGTCGTCGCGCTGGCGCAGGCATCCGGCTTCCGGTCGCGAGTATCGCCTGAAACAGCGAAGAACTGGTAAAGGCAGACCCCACCGGGAGGATAGGCAGTCTGGTGCAGCGCATGAACCCCAAAGATTCGAATGCGTTGTCGCTTTCGTCAATCCCGCCGGCGCGACGACATCCGGCCGGACCGCAACACTCCAGCATGGGCGCAGGAGCAACTATTCGTAGATCCGTTCGACCGTGGACACAGAGCCCAGTTCCTTGAGCTGGGTAATCAGATTGTTGAGATGCTTGAGGTCCCAGACCTGAAGATCAACCAGCATCTCGGTGAAATCGGCGGCCACTCGGACCATCGACAGGGTCTGGATATTGGTCTCGCTGGCGGCGATCGTCTGGGCGACTTCGGCCAGGGTTCCAGGCGCATTGATCGCGGTTACGAGGATCCGCGCCGGAAACCGGTTCTTGTTGTTCTCGTCGATGTCCCAGCGGATATCGATCCAGCGGTTGGGCTCGTCGTCGAACTTGGTCAGTCCCGGCGACTGGATCGGAAAGATCGTGATGCCTGCGCCCGGCTCGAGGATGCCGACGATCCGGTCCCCGGGCACGGCCCCGCCGGGTCCGAAGCGCACCACCGCGTTGTCGTCCATGCCGCGGATGGGCATGGCCGCCATGTCCGGATCGGGTCCGATCTTGCGGGTGGTCGTGGCAGGTTTCTGCGATTTGCTGAGGCCCGGCAGCTTGAAGATCAGGCCCGCGGCGCTGCGCAGGTTGAACCAGCCCTCGTCGGCGGGCTTGCGCGGCGACACGCGCGTCTCCTGATGATTGGGATAGACCGCCTTGAACACGTCCTCGGAGATGATCTCGCCGCGCCCGACGGCGGCCAGCATGTCCTCGACATCCTTCTGGCCCAGGCGGTGCAGCACCGGCTTGAGCCCCTCGCGCGACAACGGCTTGCCGGCGCGGTTGAAGGTGCGCTCGAGGATCCGCATGCCCAGCCCCGAATACTGCTTGCGCACCGCGGCCTTGGTCGCACGGCGGATCGCGGCGCGGGCCTTGCCGGTCACCACGATCTCCTCCCAGGCCGGCGGCGGCACCTGCACACCCGAGCGCAGGATCTCGACCTCGTCGCCATTGGCGAGACGGGTGACCAGGGGCATGATCCGGCCATTGATCTTGGCGCCGACGCAGGTGTCGCCGATATCGGTATGGACCGCATAGGCGAAATCGATCGGCGTCGCCCCGCGCGGCAGCGCGATCAGCTGTCCCTTGGGCGTGAAGCAGAACACCTGATCCTGGAACAGTTCGAGCTTGGTGTGCTCGAGGAAATCCTCCGGATTGTCGCCGACCGACAGCGCCTCGATGGTCTGGCGCAGCCAGGAATAGGCCCGCGAATCCTTCGACAGCAGCTCATCGTCCCCGCCGGCCGAGGCATCCTTGTAAAGCGCATGCGCCGCCACGCCGCGTTCGGCGATGTCCTGCATCCGTCCGGTGCGGATCTGCAGCTCGACGCGCTGCCGCGACGGGCCGACAATGGTGGTGTGGATCGAGCGGTAGTCATTCTGTTTGGGCGTCGAGATATAGTCCTTGAACCGGCCCGGAACCACCGACCAGCGCATGTGCACGATGCCGAGCGCCCGGTAGCAGTCGGCCTCGGTGTCGACGATGATCCGGAAGCCGAACACGTCCGAGAGCTGCTCGAAGGAGAGCGATTTGGACTGCATCTTGCGAAACACCGAATAGGCCTTTTTCTGCCGGCCCTTGACCGTCGCCTTCAGGCCCTCCTGCCTGAACAGCGCCGACAGCTCGTCCTCGATGGTGTGGATCAGGTCCCGGTTGCGCTCCGACAGTTCGGCGAGCTTGCCGGTCACCGTCTCGTAGGCTTCGAGATTCAGGTTCTTGAAGGCGAGCTGTTCCAACTCCTCGCGCATCTCCTGCATGCCCATGCGCCCGGCCAGGGGCGCATAGATGTCCATGGTCTCCTCGGCGATCCGGGCGCGCTTTTCCGGCGGCACATGTTCCAGCGTGCGCATGTTGTGCAGCCGGTCGGCAAGCTTGACGAGAAGCACGCGCACATCGTCGGAGATCGCCAGCAGCAGCTTGCGCAGGTTTTCCGCCTGCTTGGCCCGCTTGGTGACCAGATCGAGCTTCTTGATCTTGGTCAGCCCCTCGACCAGCCGGCCGATATCCTCGCCGAACAGCTCGTCGATCTCGGCACGCGTGGCGGTGGTGTCCTCGATGGTGTCATGCAGCAGGGCGACGGCGATGGTCGATTCATCAAGCCGCATCTCGGTCAGGATCGCGGCCACTTCCAGCGGATGGGAAATATAGGGGTCGCCGCTGGCGCGCATCTGCTTGCCATGCTTCTGCATGGCGTAAACATAGGCCTTGTTGAGCAGGGCCTCGTTTACGTCCGGCTTGTATTTCTGCACGCGCTCCACGAGCTCGTACTGACGCATCATCGCAAGGGCTCTCCACGACAAGAAAATGCGCCGAATCCAACGACCGGCGCATTGCATTGCATCAGCTGTTTTTCGGCTTTCGGATGACGCGCCGCCAATTCACTGCAAATCAGCGGTGCTTCATCCTGGAACTTAATAATCGTCGCTTTTCTCCGGCGGGACAAGCCCTTCAATACCGGCGAGCAGCTCTTCCTCGGACATCGAGCCGAACGAAACGGCTTCCGGCTGATCGTCCTCGGCGGCAGCTTCCTCGACGGTTTCGCCGGCGGGGATGAACCGGCCCGGATCGGGCTCGGGCTCATCGACTTCAACATGCTTCTGAAGCGAATGAATCAGGTCTTCCTTGAGATCACCCGGCGAGAGGGTCTCGTCAGCAATTTCTCTCAGGGCGACGACCGGGTTCTTGTCATTGTCGCGCGAGATGGTGATCTGTCCACCCTGCGAAATCTGGCGGGCGCGGTGACTGGCGAGAAGCACCAGTTCAAAACGGTTATCAACTTTGTCGATGCAATCTTCGACTGTGACGCGGGCCATTGCCTGTCCTTTGCAAACTGCTATGGGGGAGTTGCCCATGCGTTAAACACATTGTGTGGCCATTTCAAGTCTTTTGGTTCAAAAGCCGTTATTCCACGGTTAATTGACGGGCCGGCGCCCTGATGAAGGCCTTAGACCGCCTCGCGCGTCATGTCCTTTAGGTCTGAAAGACTTTATTAGCATTTTTGCATGCGAAACAGCTCCGGGCACTTGAAAAATGTCCCCTGTCGCAGCATCTGATGGAATTCACGATGATTTGAGTCGCAAAAACGCCGGTGGATGGTAACGGTTTGAAATCAGAAAGTTCGAAGTCGAGCTATTTTCGTCATCCCATTGCCACATTATGCCCAAATACGTTGAAATCGAGTTTTGAAAGGAATGCCATAAGTGTTTGATCCGAGAGAAAAAATCGCACTTTTTATTGATGGGGCGAACCTTTACGCCGCCTCCCGCAGCCTGAATTTCGACATTGACTACCGAAAATTGCTCAAGGCCTTCCAATCCCGCGGCTATCTGCTGCGCGCCTATTATTATACCGCCCTGATCGAGGATCAGGAGTATTCCTCGATCAGGCCGCTGATCGACTGGCTGGATTACAACGGTTACAAGGTGGTGACCAAGCCTGCCAAGGAGTTCACCGACTCCATGGGGCGCCGCAAGGTGAAGGGCAACATGGACATCGAACTGGCGATCGACGCCATGGAACAGTCCGACGTGGTCGACCATCTGGTCATCTTCTCCGGCGATGGCGATTTCACCACGCTGGTCGAGGCGCTGCAGCGCAAGGGCCGCAAGGTGACCGTGGTCTCCTCGCTGACATCGCAGCCGCCGATGATTGCCGACGACCTGCGCCGCAAGGCCGATTACTTCATCGACCTCAACAGTCTCAAGGCTGAAATCGGCCGCGACCCCTCCGAGCGTCCGCTGCGCCCTGTCCCGGCCGGGGAATATGAAGAGGACGAATTCGAGGATTGATCACGCCCGCGTCGTTGCCGCTCATATGCCCCGACGCGAAACCGGCATGCCTGGCCCGGATCCTGGACGCAGCCATTGGCAATGGGGCCTGCATGCAATGAGCAAGCGCCCCGGCGGACCAACAACAGAACCGGATCATGACTGCAGCCTCTGCCCGCGACTGCGCGCATTCATCCTTGAAAACCGGCGATCACATCCTGACTGGCACAATGGGCCGGTTCGCACCTGGTACCCGCCCGAAGGGCCAGGCACGGTCAGGCTGCTGATTGTCGGTCTCGCCCCGGGCCTGCGCGGCGCCAACCGCACCGGGCGCCCCTTCACCGGCGATTATTCAGGCGACCTGCTCTATGCGACCCTGGGCAAATTCGGGCTTGCCGCCGGTCACCTCGAAACACGGCTGGATGAAAGCCTGCGCCTGCAGGCGACCGCGGTCACCAACGCGGTGCGCTGCGTGCCCCCTGAGAACAAGCCTTTGGGGGCTGAGATCAGCACCTGCCGCAATTACCTCGCCGCCACGATCAGACAACTCGATCGTCTCGTCGCCATCGTCACACTGGGAAAGATCGCCCATGACAGCACTGTCCGCGCGCTTGGCGGCAGGCTTGCGGAGCATCCCTTCGGCCATGCGTCCGAGACCGACCTTGAGGGCAAACGGATCATCTCGAGCTATCATTGCTCGCGCTACAACACCAACACAGGCCGCCTGACCCCCGCCATGTTCGAGGCGGTGTTCAAAAGGGTCTCGCAGCATCTCGCCGCTGCCAGGTAGCGAATGCGGCATGGCCGCAAACCGCGGAAAAGCCCGTGCCGTCCCTAGCCCCGGTCGCGCAACAGCCGCGATTTCTGCCGGTTCCAGTCGCGTTCCTTCTGGGTCTCGCGCTTGTCATGCAGCTTTTTGCCCTTGGCCAGAGCCAGCTGCAGCTTGGCCGTGCCCTTGTCGTTGAAGTAGATCTTGAGCGGCACCAGGGTCATGCCGTCGCGCTGAACAGCCTGGCCGAGCCGCGCGATTTCCTTGAGCTTGACCAGGATCTTGCGCCGCCGGCGGGGCTCGTGGTTGAACTGGTTGGCCTGCAGATACTCCGGCACATAGGAATTGATCAGCCACATCTCCCCGCCCTCTTCATTGGCGTAGGAATCGGCGATGTTGGCCTTGCCCTCACGAAGCGACTTCACTTCCGTGCCGGTCAGCACCAGACCTGTCTCGAACGTATCGACAATCTCGTAATTGAACCGCGCCTTGCGGTTCTCGGCTACAATCTTGCCGTGCTGCGACTTGTCTTCTTTCTTGGGAGCCATATCAGCCCTTCACGCCCGCATGCGCCATCGCCTTGTCAAGCAGGGCGGCCGTGCCGGGCTCGACCGTGGTCAGCGGCGAGCGGACGACATTGTTGATCAGGCCCATCTTGCCCAGGCAATATTTGACGCCCGCCACACCGGGCTCGGTGAAGATCGCCTTGTGCAGCGGCATCAGCCGGTCAAGCATCGTCAGCGCCGTGGCGTAATCGCCCCTGAGCGTTGCTTCCTGGAACTCGGCACATTCGCGTGGCGCCACATTGGCGCTCACCGAGATGCAGCCGACGCCGCCATGGGCATTGAAGCCGAGCGCCGTCGGATCTTCGCCCGACAGCTGCACGAAATCCGTGCCACAGGCCATGCGCTGTTCGGGCACCCGGGCCAGATTGCCGGTGGCGTCCTTGACGCCGATAATGTTTGAGAAGTCGCGGGCAAGCGCCGCCATCGTCTCCACCGACATGTCGACGACCGACCGCGGCGGGATGTTGTAGATGATGATCGGCAGCTTGCTTGCCTCGGCGACTGCCTTGAAATGCTGGTAGAGGCCCTTCTGCGTCGGCCTGTTGTAATAGGGGGTGACCACCAGCAAGGCGTCGGCGCCTGCGTTTTCGGCATGCACCGCGAGTTCGATCGATTCAGCCGTGTTGTTGGACCCTGCGCCGGCAATCACCGGCACCCGGCCGGCGGCAACCTTGACGCACAATTCCACCACCCGCTTGTGCTCTGCATGGGTGAGCGTCGGGGATTCCCCGGTCGTGCCGACGGGCACAAGGCCGTGGCTGCCGGCCTTGATCATCCGCTCGACATGGCTCGCAAAGCCATCCTCGTCCACCGCGCCATTTTCGGTGAAAGGGGTAATGAGCGCAGGAATGGAACCCTTGAACATGCTGATCTCCAAAAACACTAAATCTGCGCCGCAAGGGCACAGTCATTCATCTGTCATGCAGCCGATACAGGAAATCGGTGGTGTGGAAAAGCCTTGCAAGGCCCTGGGCGCCGCTTTTGCGGCAAAACCTGGCCAACACCGACGAGCTGTCACCGCGCGCCGTACATTGCCCGCATTTATGCCGGAGTATCGCATTTGAATGAAGCTGATAAGTCTTTGTTAAGATCTGCTTCACCGGCGCTTGCTAGACTTTGGCAAGTGATCCGCCTGCCAAACCCAAGGTTCAATCCTGTCGAACGGAAGATGTGGATGTCGAAGACCGCTCTTGCAACGCTGTTTACAGTTTCAACGGTGCTCGCCACGATCACCGCGGCCGGGCCGCTGCCGCAGGGCGCGGTCCCCCTGCCCGCGCCGCGGCCGGACGTGAGCTTCGAGACGACCGGCGCGGTTCCCAAGCCATTGGCTGTCTCGAGCACCGCCACCCCGGCGAGCCCTGAACTCAAGGCAGGCCTTGAAGCGCTTGGAAAAGGCGATGCGGCCGGTGCGCGGACAATGCGCGACAGCATGACGCGCGACACCCTCGATCATCATATCCTGACCTGGGCGATCGCCGTGTCAGGTCTTGAAGGCGTGCCCTCGGCGGAGATTGCAAGGGCTGCGACCGAGCTCGAGGGATGGCCGGGGCTCAAATCCCTGCGGCAACTGTCCGAACGTGCGTTGTTTTTCGAAAACCCGCCGCCCGCGCAGGTTCTCGCGGCTTTTGGCGACACCCGGCCCGAGACAACCAGGGGCGCAATCATCCTGATCCGGGCCCTGATGGCTACCGGCGACACCGGACGCGCCCGCGCCCTTGCCTCGAGCTTCTGGCGCAGTGTTACCATGGATGACAGGGACGCCCGCATCTTCCTGAGAGAATTCGACGCTCTTCTCGACAAGCAAGATCATTTCCGCCGCATGGAAATGCTGCTCTACGACGACCACGTCAATGACGCCAAGCCTCTTGCCGAAAAGGCCGAAGCGCAGTCGCTCTACCGGGCCTGGTCCGCGGTGATCACCAATCCGGCCAAGGCCGGGGAAGCGATCAAGGCCGTGCATCCCTCCTGGCATGATGCACCATCCTACCGCTATCTCAGGATCCGCCATCTGCGCGAACTCGAGCGCAACAAGGAAGCCGCGGAGCTGCTTGCCGGCATGCCGCGTGATCCCGCGGTTCTTGTCGATCCGGACGAATGGTGGATCGAGGCGCGTGTGGTCAGCCGTGGGCTCTACGAGCAGGGCGATGCCAAGACTGCCTACCGCCTGGCCGCCGCACATCTTGCGCAAAGCCCGGAGGACTTCGCTGAAGCCGAGTTCCACGCCGGCTGGTATGCGCTCAGGGGTCTCAAGGACGCGAAGACGGCAAGGAAGCACTTTGCCGCCATTCTCAGCGTCGCCGAGGGACAGATCTCCAAGGCGCGCGCCAATTACTGGCTTGGCCGCGCCGCTGAACTGGACGGGGGAGACAGGTCATCGGAGTACTACGCGCTCGCCGCGCAGTTTCCCTCGACGTTTTACGGTCAGCTTGCCAGCGCAAAGCTGGGACAAAAGACCCTCAACATCGCCTATCCCTCACCGTCCCAGGCCGACAGGGTGCGGTTTGCCGATCGTGAGGCGGTCCAGGCGATCCGCAAGCTTGAAGATGCGGGCTTTGAGTGGCGCGCCGGCGTGCTCTATCGCGCCCTTGCCGCCGAACTCGACAGCCCCGGCGAAGTGGCGATCCTCGCCGCCATGGCGGAAAGCCGCGACGATCATCGCACGTCGCTCCAGGTCGGCAGGATCGCCTGGGGCCGCGGGCTTGATGTGGCGGCGCTGGCCTATCCGCTCGGCGCCGTGCCCGCCAGCGCCAACATTTCCGGATCCGGCAAGGCGCTCGCCTATTCGATTGCCCGCCAGGAAAGCGCCTTTGACAAGGCGGCCGTCTCGCCCGCCAACGCCAGGGGCCTGCTGCAGATCCTGCCGGGAACGGCCAAGGGCGTCGCAGCCCGCCACGGCCTGCCCTTTTCGCAGGACCGCCTGACCACCGACGCCGGATACAACGCAACGCTCGGCGCCCATTTCCTCGGCGAACAGATCAGCGATTTCGGCGGCTCCTACATCCTCACCTTCATCGCCTACAATGCCGGCCCGCGCCGGGTGCCGCAATGGATCGAGCGCTTTGGCGATCCGCGCGGCCTCCCGCTCGACGAAGTGGTCGACTGGATCGAATTGATCCCGTTCACCGAAACCCGCCACTACGTGCAGCGCGTGATGGAGAACTACCAGGTCTACAAGGCGCGCCTCGGCCAACCCGCGAGCATCGAACAGGATCTCCGCTTCGGGCGCCGATAAGGCCTGTCGCACTGCACCCAATGCTGTCGCGTTCACACGGATTCGTTTGAACGAGAACGACATGCATTGATTCAAGATGTTACAGCGACCTTTGCGCATCCGCTTGGATGCGCGGCGCTGTAGAATGCGCTATAGGCTTGGGCTGTGTGAGACGGAACAGGATCTGACAATGGCGGACAACAAACCCGGCGCGACTGCGACACCCGCGTCCGGCCAGCCTGAGCACGGGCGGCATGAAGATGTGTTTTTCTCGGCCAGCGACGGCCTCAAGCTGCATGCCGCCGATTACGGCCGCCACGATCCCGCAACCCGCGGCCGCCTGCCCGTGGTCTGCCTGCCCGGCCTGACCCGCAATACCCGCGATTTTCACGATCTGGCGCTCATCCTGTCGCGCGACGACAAGGCGCCGCGCCGCGTGGTCAGCCTTGACTACCGCGGCCGCGGCCGGTCCGGCTGGGACAAGGATCCGTCGCGCTATACCATTGTTGTCGAGGCCGAGGATGTGCTCAGCGGCATGGCGGCGCTTGGACTTGAGCACGCCATCCTCATCGGCACCTCGCGCGGCGGCCTGATCATGCATGTGCTGGCGGCGACCCGGCCCGGCATCATGGCCGCCGGCGTGCTCAATGACATCGGCCCGGTCATCGAAGGCGCGGGCCTGGCCCAGATCAAGGCTTATCTGTCGCGCACGCCCAGGCCGAAGACCTGGGAGGAAGCGGCGCAGATCTTGGCCGAGGCCCACTCCAAGAGCTTTCCGGCGCTGAGCAAGGCCGACTGGGACGATTTTGCCCGGGCCATCTATGTGGAAAAGGCGGGCAAGCTGGTCCCCGACTATGATCCGGCCCTGCTCGAGGGCCTCAAGGGCGTTGATCTCAACACGCCACTGCCGACCCTGTGGCCGCAATTCGAGGGTCTGGGCCGCATGCCGCTGATGGCGCTCAGGGGCGAGCATTCGACGCTCTTGTCGGAAAAGACGCTCACAGAGATGAAAGCCCGGGTCCCGAACTTGCACACCGTCACCGTCGCCGGCCACGGGCATGCCCCGATCCTGCATCTGGGCGGCATCCCGCAGATCCTGCGCGAGTTCTTTGCCTCGGTCGACAAGCAGCGGCGTCACTGAAGCCGGTCCACAATGGCTGGCGCTGAAATCAGGCGGCCGGCTGCCGGCCTTACTTCTTGCCGGATTTCGCCTTTCCGCCCGCCGAACTGGCGACCTCGCCCCTGGCGACGCGCTTGGCAAAGTCGGTGGAGCCGCCCTTGGCCAAGATCTTGGCCTGGTTCACCCAGTCCTCCCGCTCGATGCGCCCGGCAAAGGACAGTTGCTCGGCAAATTCCGCCTGTTCCTTCTTGGTCCAGGCCGCGATCTGGGCGAAACTGTTGATCCCGGCCGCATTCAGCTTGGCCTCGATCCGCGGCCCCACGCCCTTGATCTGCTTGAGATTGTCGGGAACCGCTGCGGCTTGCGGCTTTGCCTTGGCGGTTTTGGCCTTGGCCGTCTTGGTCTTTGCAGTCTTGGGCTTTGAAGCAGCCGGCGCGCCGCCCGCTTCCGTTTTGGCAGCCTTCGGTTTTACAGCCTTCGTTCTGGAGGCTTTCGCCGCCGCAGGTTTTGCGGTTGCCGGTTTGCGCGCGGCGGATCTTGCCGTCTCCGCCTTGGCGTCCGGCTGCTCCGGAACAACCGGGGCGACAGATGCGGCCGCAACCGCGCCCGCCTCGGGCGCCAGCGCTTCCGGCCCGGCGGCCGCTACCGGCGGCAAGTCGGCCATACGCTGCGGCGAGGTCGACGGCTCGTAGTGCGGCCATGAGGACGCCAGCTCCCCGGCCGTCGCCGTTCGGGCAGCACCTTCATGGGTGACCGCGCCGGCAGCGCCCGAGTGCGGATGCTTGGTGCCGAAACGACCCTTGAGCCAGCAGCCGCACAGGCAGCCCAGCCCGAAGGCCACCGCGACAAAGAACAGCGTCTGTAACAAGAACATCGTCATGTCTCCCCTCCGGCCAAGCTCGACATCATGTCCGCTTGCGACCGCATGTCATCCACCCCACCAGCGCCCCGACCAGAAATGCGAAAGCGAGCCAGAGCCAAAGATGTGTCATCATATACCACATGGAAGTCTTCCCCTGATTGATGTCCGTTAATTGGGAACGCGGAACTCTATCCTCCTCCATTCAATGCAACGCCTATAAAACTAACTGCAATGCTCACGGGCGCAACTTCGTGCGAACAACTCACTCGGCCCCTTCCAATCCCGGCAGATAGGGGGCGTAATTCTTCCATGCGCCGATGGAGGACGTGTAGATGGGCTTGCGGACCTGTGCCGCGCTTGCGGTGCGGACAGCCCGCTTCGTGGTATGAAAGTCCAGGCATCGCTGATCAAACTCCAGATCGCACCGAGCCAGCAAGGTGCGGATGGATGCTTCTGGATCGGTTACGATGGTCTCGTAATTGGCCTCGATAATGTCTGCGCCGAAGAGCGATTTCCAATGCTGCATGAGCATTTGATACTTGCGGTGGTAATCCAGCAGCTCGCCAAAATCATAGCTGAAGTGATGGCCTCCGGACGGAAAGAAGATCTTGAACATCGACAGGCAGGTGTCACGGGCGTCGCGGGTACAATGCACGATCCGCGCGTTCGGGAAGACCAGTTTGATCATTCCGACCATCAGGAAGTTGCCCGGCAGCTTGTCGGTGAAATGGCTGGTGCCGGTGATCGTGTCGTCAAGCGCGCCCAGATAGTCATCCGCAATCTGGCGCACATCGTCGGAACTCAGCAGCGGGGCTGCATCCGGAAAACCCGCCGGGTCAAGCCTTTGCAGGGTGGCAAATACGGTCGCAGGAAAATACAGAAGCTCGCCGCCGCCGCTGACTTTCGGGTGGCTGGCGAGAACCTGTTCGACCAGGGTTGTTCCCGAACGGGGCATTCCGATGATGAAGATCGGCGCCGCGGTGGGTGAACCCGAACCGCCATGGGCCGCAAGGAAATCCCGGTCGAAGATCGATGCTATTCGGGCGATCTGCGCGGCGCTTTTCTCGGACGAATAATTGAGCCCTGCCCTGTGGATGGAGTTGCCTTCCCTGAATAGCTGGGATGCCTGTTCGAAATTTCCGAGATTCTCCTCCTGCTTGCCGAGCGCGAAGCTGAGCAGCTTGCGCTCCTCGCTATCGGGAGCTGCACGCTTGTAGGTATTGAGAATGCGGGTATGCATGCCGGAATCCAGCTCGTCGGCAACGAAGGCCAGCGACGCCATGGCGCTGGCATGGCTCCGGTTCTGATCAAGCGCAATGGTATAATGTCTGATCGCCTCGGACATGTCGCCACTGTCGCGCAGTGCCTGGCCAAGTCCGTACTCGGCCTCGGGGAAATTGGGGCGTATGGACAGCGCTCTGCGATAATGGCTGATCGCCTCGTCCGCCTGCCCTGCGACCAAGAGAGCATTGGCCAGGTTCGCGTGCACTTCGGCAACGCGCTCGTTGATGGCCAGCGCCTGTTTGTAATGGCTGATCGCGCCAGCTGCATCATTCCGCTTCATGCTCAGCGCGGCCAGGTTGTTGCAGGCGTCAACAAGCGTGGGATCAAGTTGCAGGGCGCTCCTGAAGCATTGCTCCGCCGCATCCAGCTCACCGGCATAGGAATACGCTGTACCAAGGTGCGTCAGCATTTCCGCATTTTCAGGCATCGCCGTGGTCGCCCGAGTGAGATATTCGATGGCCTGGCTGAAGCTCCTTTGCTGCATGGCGATGATGCCGAGCAGGTGATTGGCATGCGCATGATCGGGAGTCTTCTCCAGGATGGACTTGCACGCAGCCATGGCGCCGGCACCGTTTCCGCGACGGTAATGTTCGGCCGCCTGGCCCATCGTCTGAGCGTGCGGGTCATGGGACATGCCGCGTTTTGCGGAGCGGGTATTCTCCAGCTTTTGCTGGCGTCGTCTGTCTGCTCGGTTCACGCTTCACCTCTTGTTTGCACAGCCTTCAATGGTATGCGGTGACGCCTTTTATCCTTCGGGCAATAGTGGCGCAACATCATGGGTATTGGTGTCATTGAACCATTCCGCTCCGCTCGACAGACAAGCAGCGCTTCCGCCTGAACACGCTCTTCGGCGCGGCTGCACCCGGGAGAGACCGCCGGCCCGCCGCCGCTGCCCATGGCACCCTATTCCGAAGCTGGATCGTCTGCGATATCAATATCTGCAGATCCCAGGCTTACTCCACTCGAGAAACCGTGTGAGAGGACAGCCTGAGCCCGGTGGAAGGCATCCGCATCGGCAGCTTTACCGCTCAGCTCGAGAACCGTGTTGCGCACGATCGCGGTTCCCTCGCTGAGTTCCAGGACAATCGACAGCGCTTCCTCGGCCGCGGCCTGCCAGTCGACGCTGTCAGGAACACCTGATGCGAACAGCATCCCGTCATCGACAGTCATGTCGGGCGCCATCGCCCGCGCCCGGGCAAGGATCGCAGCGCGAATCGAAGCGTCCGGCGCATAGCCCGCGAGCCTCAGCCCGCCCGGACCGATCGAAGCCGACCATGTGTAATCGCCCGATACTGCTGCGGGCTTGATATCGACCGAACGCACCACGCCGGCGGTGTCGGGGATCGAGGCCACCGCCGCCAGCGCGACCTCATGATCCGCCGGATCCAGCGCCTGACCGCTGATGGCCAGCGCCTGGTCGGAGATTTCAACCGCACCGGTGGAAAAGCGCGGGAACGCCGCCAGCCCGTAACCAGCCAGTTGCAGCAGATTCCCGGGCGCACCGCGCGCCAGTTTCAGCTGATCGGTGAGCGCAATGCCGGGAAGCATCCGGGTGAGCATGGCAATGAGGTTCACTCGCACCGATTCATTCGGCACGAAGCCGCTGAGGCGGACGCCGTCCGCGGTCTTCTCGATGCTCAGGCGGTAGGGGCTTTCTTTGGGCAGCAATGTGGACTTGTCCGTTGCCACCCGCACCCCGGAAAGGTTGCGCGCAATCGCAACAGCCTTGACTTGGCTGGCTTCATCCGGCGCGATCCCGGTCAGCGTCAGATCGCGGCCTGCAAGCGACACCTGCGCCCAGGCATGGTCCTGCCTCAGCGCCGCCGACGCCCGCATCTGCAGATCCGCTTCGACACCGGAGAGCTCGAACCAAATCGCAAGCGCCGTGAGGCACCCCACCGCCGCCAGACCCGGCCATATCCAGTCTTTCCAAGTGGGCATGAGGTCTCCGCACGACATTGTCCGGTGCGAGCTTACTGCAAAGTCGCTCGAATCCAAATCGCCTCAGGCAGGATGTGATGTGGCCCCAACTGCCAACGGCTGAGTTCAGGCGCTGCAATCACGAAGATCGCTCGAGCGGCATGACGGCAGGATCGGCGCGACGTCGGACAAAGCTCCGAGCACCATGCTTGCTTGCAACACGGCGTCCGCCCAGTTGAGGCTCGCTCCGCGGTTTGCCGCTTATCCTGACGAAGGCAATCCAGGCAACAAAAAACCCGGCAGCGTGAGCTGCCGGGCCTTGTCAGATCAAACCGAGGTTTGATTAGAACGAGCGCTGAACGCGCAGGAAGCCGCCGAAGTCGCCGTCGATGCCAGCATTGTCGCTGTCCACATACGCAATTTCCGGAGTGATCACGAGGCCGGGAACCAGCGTGTAGGCCGCGTTGGCAACGGCAGTCCAGGTGTCGGACTGGCCAGCAATGTTGCTGTCGACCCACTGAACCTGGGTGTTCAGAGCAAGCTTGTCGGTCGCCTGGTAGGAAGCACCAGCGACAACCGAGAAGGTTTCGTCGCCAGGAAGACCATTGGCCCAGGTGGTGTAGCCCGAAGCGTTTTCACCATACATCGCCATTGCGAACATGGAGAACTGATCGTTGAAGGTCACGTCTGCACGAAGCTTGGCAGCCCAGCCGCCGCGCTCGATGAGGCCGATATCATCACGCGTGTCGTAAGCGACAACGCCGCGAAGGTTGAACATGCCGGCATTGTAGCCGACACCACCGACAACATGCGGCATGTAGTCGTCGATACCCCATGTGCCAAAGGTTGTACCATCGTCGGAAACACCCTGCTCAAGAGCAAGACCGGCAGTGAATGCGCCGCTGTTGTAGGTGTAGCTGACCAGGTTGGTGTCGAACGGACCGTAGCCGAAGCCCAGCGTATCGTTGATCACGGAACCGGCATAACCGGTGAAGGTGGTGAAGAACGATTCGTCCTTACCAATGCGGAGACCGCCGAGCTGGATCCAGGCAAAGTTCAGCGAAACATTGGAGGCATGAGTGTAACCGGCAGGGACAGCCTGCGTATCGGACCAGTTGAAGCGTACTTCGGTATAGGTGCGCAGGGTGCCGAGTTCGGTTTCCGACGCAGTCGAGGTGCGGAACGAGAAACGTGCGTTTTTGCTGTAGGTTTCGTCGCCAGTTGTAGAGGTGTGCGAGAAGAGATCGCCTCCGCCGATGTCGTAGCGCAGGTAACCGTGGATGCGCAGGCAGGTTTCGGTGCCCGGGATGTAGAAGAAGCCGGTGCCGAAGGCGTCGCAAACGCGGACGTATTCAACGGGCTCAGGCTCGGCTGCAATGATGGCGTCTGCGGCGCGGGCGCCGGATACAGCGACGAGAGCCGCTGCGGAGCCGAGGAGAAGGCTCTTGATGTTCATTTCTGACCTCCAGTCAAAAGTTAGTGGTCTGGGTTGTCGCTGAAGGACAGTATTTCCTGTCCCATCCCCACAATGGAAGAAGACAGACGAATTTCGCCGTGACTTCGAGAGTGAACATACTCGCCATCGCCGCCCGCGCAACGCCGATCACGCCGCTCGGCGGCTCCGCGCCACGCCTTCCCCTCGCCCTGTTGCACAAATGACACGAAATCCACGGGCGCCGGCCGATTTGTTTACCTCTCGTTAGGATATGGAGCCGCAGTCACCGGGAAACAGCGGGCATGACGCAAGGGAATCCGGCCCAGCAAGGTCAGAATCGCCTGCGAATCCTGTGCACAGCCGGGAATCAGCCCTGACCTCCGATCTCGACTTCCTCTGCCCGGAGTGACCGGCCATAGCTTCTGCGCCAGCCGCGCTGTCTCCGACTCGGCATGGTCTCCCTCAACCGCGCATGGGCGGCGCGCACGCAGTCTGGCACAGGCTCCTGTATGATGAGTTGGACGTCGGGAGTGGCAGCGAGCTTTTCGCTCGCGCGGCCGTCGTCGGCGTTCTCGCCGTGAGCCGAATGGCGAATGGCGAATACGCCCTGCCCCTTGTCACTCGATGACCCATGGACACCAGGGCAGTCTTCAGTCCACCTGCATCGATCTCCACCCTGGCTGCGGATCCCGCGAAGCCCACAGGATACCGGCGTCCGGGAGCGCCACAAGGATGCTTCGTGCGCTAACCGCCACGAGGCAACGCGTCACCCCCCGTCGCCTGCGGAACTGCGTTCGTTATCCAAGAGCAATCGCCGCCCGAATTCAGGTTGATTACGCCGCCATGCTAAGGTAACAGACCACTCAACGGAGAGGTGGCCGAGTGGTCGAAGGCGCTCCCCTGCTAAGGGAGTATACCTCAAAAGGGTATCGTGGGTTCGAATCCCATCCTCTCCGCCACTTGCCCCCGCGAAAGCGTTCTCCCGATCCGGCTACGGCCGGATTTTTCCGTTGTTTTCGAGGGTTATGCGGGAGGGGCTGAGCACTGCCCCTGCACCACGAGGCGCGAAAGCGGTCTCTGAGGGGCGATATTCTCCGGACCTCATGACTGCGCCAATTTGGTGAACAGCTTGCAAGCCGTTGACATTGCTATGTCTTCCCGGCGTCGCCCTGAACACTTCGACGCCGGTGGCGCTCGACGAGATGGAACAGAAATCGAACGTTCGCCATTGCGGTCGTTCGCTGCGGCAAACCCAAACGACGGGCATGCGGACGAACCGGACCTCGTCCTCGCGCCGCCAGATCAACCCGAACGGCCCAGACCTGCCGCTCGCTGACGGGTTCGGTGCTGCATCGCAGCTTCACCAAACCGGACGTTCCTGCATCGCGCAGCATAATAAGGAGCGCGATCAGACCTCTGGTGCCTGCTTGTTCCCGTGCCGCCGGTACGCTGGATGACGACCGGCCCGGGACGCGCCCGACTCAGCCTGACGACGCGAGATCACCGGTCGGTGCCTTTCGCGATCCGACGGCGTATCCGGGACAGGCTTTCGGGTGTCAGCCCGAGGTAGCTCGCAACAAGGTATTGCGGCACGCGTCGCGCCAGCGTCGGGCGCGTCTCGATGAAGCGGCGGTAGCGTTGGTCAGGTGTGAGATTGAGCAGGTTGCCGGACCGGCGCTGCGATCCGACGAGCGCGGTCTCGAGCATCAGCCGGCCGAAACGTTCCACCGCGTGATCCCGCGCGTAGGCCCGATAGAGCGCGGCATGGGGAATCAGCAGGATCGAGCTGTCCTCCAGCGCCTCAAAGGTCTGCTCGGCGGGCGCGCGGCTGAGAAAGCTCGCCGCGTCCGTGACGATGCTGCCCTCTTCGAAGAACTGGCCGGTGCGCTGCTCGCCGTTGGCCTCGGGATCGCTGACGTAGTATCGCAGCAGGCCTGCGTGGACGAAGAACAGTTCGTCCGCCACGTCGCCGGCGCGCAGGAGCTGAGCGCACTTGTCGATGCTGCGGTGACGCGTTGCGGCAAGCAGCTCCGCCAAGCTCTCGGCGCTCGGGGCGAGGGGCGCGACCGCCCCGAGCAGCAACTTGGAGAAGGCCGCGACAGCGGCCTCCCGCGTCGGCGTCACCCGGTGCTCCGCCTCTCCATTTCCTTTCGCCACCATGTCCCCAGCTCTGCAAGCGCCTCGTCCCAGGTCCGTTCCGCCGGGCCGTAGCGCGCGTCGAAGGCCGCATGGTCCACGATGAAATCCCTGTCGAACATATAGCCCATCTCGACCAGTTCTCCCGCGGCCGGCACGACCAGCCCCACGGCCCGCAGCATCAGGGCAGGCGTACGGCGGATGCGCGGCGGCGGATGCCCCTCGCGCTCGGCGATCCGGTTGCACAGCTCTCGAACGGTCAGTGCGGGCAGCGCAGGTACATGCCAGGCCCGGCCCCATGCCTCCGGGTCGTCGGCAAGGCGGATGAGGGCAGTGGCGAAGTCGGGCAGCCAGGTGAAGCTGTGTCGTGCGTCGGGATCGCCGAACCAGCTCACGGGCTTGCCGGTCAGGACGCGCGGCCAGAACCGTTCGCCCAGGGCCGCGAGCGTCACGCCAGGCCCAACGAAATCGCTCGCCCGTCCGGCCACAGTGCGGGCCGTTCCGGCAGCATGGGCCGCCAGGAGATCCTCTGACAGCCGCGCGCGAAGGCTGCCCTTTCGCGTTGTCGCCCGCAGCGGCAGCCCCTCGTGCAGGACACCGGCAACGCCGTAGCCGTAGAGGTTTTCCGCCGCCACGAGCACCGCGCCGGTCCGCGCTGCCGCCGTCAGGGCATTTGCCTGAAGGCGTGGAAACGCGTCGGCCCAGTGTTGATACGGAGGGGCCGCGCATTGATAGATCGTCTCCGCTCCGTCGCAGGCCACGATGACCGCGGCCTCGTCGACAAGGTCTACCCGGACCGGCGTGATCCCCGGCCCGATGTCGCGCCCATCGCGGGTCAGCACCCGGACCTGTCCCCCGTCTTCGACAATCCGGGCCGCGATGGCGCGGCCCAGGGGCCCCGCGCCCATGACGACGGCGCCGGTCATGCCGGCCGTCCGCGGCGGATGAGCCAGATCGCGAGCGCCAGTGTCCAGAACTGCCAGAGGATGCCCGACAGGGTCAGCATCAGGGGCGACTCGATGCCCACGACCGACAGCAGCGTCGAGAACAGCAGGACCGCAGAGCCCAGGCCGGCCCAACCCAGAAGGGGCGCGCCTTTGCGGATCAGCGCGATGGACAAGAGAACCGTCCAGCTTCCCGCAAAAAGGCCCACGCCCATCAGCTCGCCCACCCCGCCGGCATAGGCGTTGAACGCCTCGTAGACGACGCCGATGGCGGCCTGCTCCGCCCCGGTCACGGCAGGGTCGACCCAAGCCTCGGCAAGTCCCGGCATCAGGAACAGCCATCGGGTGATCCCGAGGGCCTTCGCGAAGCCCGCGAGCACGCCCAGGACGATCGCGACCTTCGCGAAACCTCCGCTCAGGCCGAGCGCACTGCTCAGAAGCACCGCCAGCGGGATCAGCACAAGCGCGTGGATCAGGTAGCTGAGATAACCCGCGAATACCGCCCCGGATCGGTCGAGGATCAGCGGCAGGATCTCGCTGGGCGGCGCGTCCAGCGAGGCCGGCCAGTTGATGGCGGGCGCGAGAATGAAGAAGGCGCCCCACATCGTGGCGAATTGCAAGATCAGCAGCACCGCTGCCGGCTTCGTGTCGCCGACGCTGGCGCCAGCCATGGGCGCGGGACGGTAGAGCGTTGTATCGGTCATCGACCATTCTCCTTGATGGGGATTCAGAAGGACCGGTGTCGCGACGCGCGCCCCGGTTCCGTCTCCGGTTCGGTAGGAAATCTCAAAGCGGCGGCAGTCCCGCGCCGGCCCGCGACAGGACTGCAAAGGTCAGCGCCGCCCAACCGGCCGCCACCGGCAAGAGGAGTGCCGACGCGACGGCCGCGGGGAAGATCGCCATGAAGGCCAGCGCGATCAGCGGGAGCGCCTGCATGGCGTGGATGCCGAGGAAATGCGCGATCCGGTAGTCGCCACCGGACAGCGACCAGTTGGTGAGCGGCATGACCGCGCCCACGGACTGCCCGACCAGAGGGCCGCCATTGGCGCCGATGGCGCCGCCCGTCTGCGCGCCCAGCCAGCCGGCGAGAACGAGCCCGAGCGCCGCGGCCAGCCTGAGGGGATCTGACACGGCTGCGTCCCACCCGCCCCGAAGGAGCGACGCCCCCAGCGCAAGGCCAAGGACAATCGGCACGACCACCAGAACGCCCGCGCCGGCCGCCATGATCGTGCCGCCAATCGCATCGAAAGGCGTTGTGTCATTGAAGTGCGACCTCACCCCTCGGGCGGCCTGGATGGTCAGGAAGAGCGCCTCGTAGACGATGACGGCGCCGAAAAAGCCAAGTCCGATCCGCCCGATTGCGCCGGTGTGCCAGGCCTCGGGCAAAAGTCGCGCCGCCAGCAGGATGGTCGCGCCGTGCACCGCGAGAGACAGATGGAACTTCAGCGGCTTGAGCCAGAGTGCCTCGTCACCGAGGACCCGGCGATCAACAATGAGCAGGACGAGAGCCGTTGGGATGAGGACCAGGCAGAGAAGTATCGCCCACCTCAGCATCGGCGTGTCGCCGGGATGTATCATCGTGAGCATCGCGTTCCTCGTTCGGGCCGGTCCCGCAGCGAAGGCGCGGGCGCAGGATATCTGCGGACGAGGATGTCGGGGAACGGGCGGCGCTTTTCATTGATCCGGGGTAAGATCGCGACCGTGCCGGGGCCTCAGATCTTGGCGCACATGGATTGAGATCGGGCCGTCGTCCGCACCCCGGGGCAGCTCAGATCTTCAAGACACTGCCGATGCGGCGGGCCGTGCGAAGCGCGCCAGCTTCGTCTCGATCGCGGGATCGTGTGAGAACAGTGTCAGCCCGGGCTTTTCCGGTCCCCCGCGCCGCAGCACGGCGTAGGTTCGAAGCGTCGCGGCGGTCCTCGACGATGCCCCGGATCGCACTGCACGCCACCTGATCGCCATCGAAGATCTCGTCGCCGGCACCGAAGTGAACGGCCTTTCTCAGTCATTCGAAGCGGTCGCAGCGAAGGACCGGAATTGCGCCGCGCTCAGACCATTGTCGCTGGCCCTGGTGTGGTCGTCCGTCCATATGCACTGGTTGCGGAACGACAGAGGCTAAGTAGGAACTCTGCGTGTGTTCCGGATGATGGCAATGCCCTCAACGCGCTTGGCCAAACGCCTCCAATGTCTCTCGCAGTCGAGATGGACCCGACGGACGCCAGCCGAGGCGCCGCAGCCTGTCCGTCCTCATCATGCTGACGGCGTGGATGTCCGCGCGTGCGGGCAGCGGCGTTTCTAGTCCGGCGAGGTTGGCGTACTGGGCCAGAAGGTCGCGTTGGTCGAGCACGAAGTCCGAGACGTTGAACACCATGGGCGACAGCGCGCCGGGCTCGGCGACGGCCAGGATCCGTATGGCCTCGGCGAGGTCGTCGGAATGGACCTCGGTCGCGGCGCGCGGCAAGATCAGCCGACCGTGCGCGAAGTCGTCGAGCAAGCGGGCCCACTTGTGCTTGAGCCCCGGCACGGGTGGCCCGTAGACGCCGGTGGCGCGGAGGCTCGCCACCGTCAGACCGCTGGCGGCGAGGCAGGCGAGCGCCTCCTCTGCGCGAACCTTGACTTCTCCGTAGAGCGTGTCGGGCCGCGTGGGAAGGTTCTCGTGGAGCGCCGTGCCGGGCGGGTAGTCGCCATAGACCGCACGGGAGGATAGGAAGAGGATGCGAGGGACACCCTGGTCCCGGGCGGCTTCGAAGAGGCGGAGCGTTCCTTCGAGGTTGCGGTGGAGGAAATCCTCGGGCGCTTCGCCCTCTCCGCCGCGGTAGCGGCCGGGGACATGGGAGAGGGCGGCGTGGACCAGAACATCCTGACCGCCAAGATCCGGCGCCGGGCCGTCGAGGTCGAAGGGCAAGAAACCGGCGGCCGCGTGGAGCGAGAGGCGGCGGCCGAGTGCCGTGACCTCGTGGCCGGAAGCGAGGAGGTGGGCGACCGCGTGGTGGCCGATGAAGCCCGTGGCGCCGGCGACTGCGATCTTCATCACGGCGGCGGAAGGGTGTCGAGCGGCGGGATGGGGCCATCGCCCGCGAAGTTCTGCCAGAGGTCGATGAGGGGGCCGAGCGCCTTGGCGCGGGGGTGCGGGGACTGCCAAGGCTTTTCGTACTGGAAATGCAGGACCCGGATCGAGGGCCAGTGCCAGAGCTCGGGCAGGTTCAGCCAGACGTACTGGAGCATGTTGTCGAAGACCGGGAGCCCGTGCCAGGCGGGGAAGAAGTCCTCGAGGAAGGTCTGGTCGGTGCGCCGCCAGAAGACGCCGGGCCGGTCGAGATGGGCGAGCATCCGATGGAAGGTCCCGGGGTCCGGGCGGGCGGTGAAGACGCCGGAATTCAGCCGGCGGAAGTCGGCGAGCGACTCGTAGACGTTGGGGGCCGCGGAGAACTCGGGGTAGTCGAAGAGGCGGTCGATATTCTGCAGGACAAGCGTGTCAGCGTCGAGGAAGACCGCGCGGGCGTAGTCCAGCTGCCAGAGGCGAAGTTTCGCGAAGTTGTCGAGCGGTGTGTGGAAGAGGGGCTTCTGCCCCTTCGTGAAGGGTGCGCGGTTTTGCAGAGCGCCCCGAGCATGGGTTTCGTTGAAAGCGTCGGATGTGGGGAGGAGGTCCACGGGGACAAGTCGCGCGCCCTGCGCTGCAAGTGGGGCGAGTGCCTCCGGCGGCACGCTCTCGGTGTGCATCACCACGAGGTCCGCCTCTGTGCCGGCGAGGCGAAGCGAGCGGAGGAGCGCGCGGGCGCCGAGGGCGAAGTCCCCATTCGTGACTAGCGTGACGTAGGCGGCTTCGCTCCGCGCCGGTCGCCAGGGTGCTATCATGAGGCTGACTTGAGCCTTCGTCTTTCGGGGTCGTGGTCGATCTTGGAGGCGAGGTCGCGCGTCCAGGCCGAGACGGCTGGCACGCGGCTACGATCGATCCGGTGCGCGAACTTGCGCGCGATGTCAACAACTTCGCCGAGGAGCCCTTCGGCGAGGGTGGTGGGATCGAGGCCCAAGGCGAGGAACTTGCGGTTGTCGACGACCAGGTCGTTCTCTGCCGCTTCCTTTCGGGGGTTCGGGATGTAGGCAACGCGCGCGCCCGCGATCCTCGCCACAAGTTCGGCGAGGTCGCGAACGCGGTGAGTTTCGGTCATCTGGTTGAAGATATCCACCCTGTCACCCGCGCTGGGCGGGTTCCCGAGCGCGAGCTCGACGCAGCGCACACTGTCCCGGATGTGAATGAAGGCGCGAGTCTGGCCGCCGGTGCCGTGGACGGTGAGGGGATAGTCAATGGCCGCCTGGATCAGGAAGCGGTTGAGGACAGTGCCGTAGTCGCCGTCGTAGTCGAAGCGGTTGATGAGCTGTGCATGACGGCTCGTCTGGTCGGTGTGGGTGCCCCAGACGATGCCCTGATGCAAGTCGGTGATCCGGAGGCCATCGTTCTGGGCGTAGAACTGAAGGAGGATTTGATCGAGGCTCTTGGTCATGTGGTAGACCGAGCCCGGGCGCGTCGGATAAAGGATCTGCTGGGGGATCGTGGCGCGATCTGGAGTCGTGATATCGACGTCGAGATAGCCTTCGGGGATGGTAGCCCCCACGCTCGAATATCCATAGACGCCCATGGTGCCGAGGTGGACGACATGCGCGTCGACCCCACTTTCCACAAGGGCCGCCAGCAGGTTGTGCGTCGCGTTGACGTTGTTGTTGACGGTGTAGACCTTGTGGCGGTCCGACTTCATCGAATAGGGCGCGGCGCGCTGTTCAGCGAGGTGGACGACGGCATCAGGGCGATTTTCGGCGAGCCACGCCTTCACGCGTTCGTATTCGCGGGCAAGGTCGAGGAGATGGAAGTGGAGCCGCCGACCCGTGAGATCGTGCCAGATGCGGCAGCGCTCCTGAATCGAGTCCATCGGGGTGAGCGACTGGACGCCGAGTTCCGTGTCGATCCAGCGGCGCGACAGGTTGTCGATGATGTGGACGTCGTGCCCGAGGCTCGACAAGTGGAGCGTCGTGGGCCAGCCCACGAATCCGTCTCCACCGAGTATCGCGATCTTCATGGGTCAGCTCCCTGGTAGCTTCCGAACTGCGTGGACTTCCGTCATCATCGCAGGCCACATATGTGCCCGCCCCTCATCCTACAGGAAGATGGCGCCCGAGTGAAAAGACCGAGTTTGGCTACTAAAGGAAGCTCGTCGGCCGCCGTTCGGTTCCTGAACCTTCGACCTGTGTGTTCCCAGCGACGGGCGCAGGTCTCCATGGCGGTGGGATCGGCTTGCAGGGTCCTCGGCCATGTGATCCGACCTTGCCATTCGGCGCGAGTGGGTGGCGAGAGAACTGTTCCGCCGACCCTTGTCGAACTTGTCTGATTGCGGCTGGCGGCAGCCGAATAGGCATCGATTGCCGCCGTTCGTACACGTTGCAGAGAAGGTCCGAAGTCCGCCCATCGCGACGAATGCTGCGCGCGGCACCAATGTCCGAGAAGGGCTCGAAGCAGTCGATCGCTGCACCCGGCATGAACGGCCGCTTTAGCCGGTCTGTCCGAAGTGATGGGGCTGAGCCGACCACTCCACCGGAAACGGTTCCAGCAACTTCGCCAGTGTGACCTCCGGCCCCTGCGTGCCGTCCAGGATCGCCTCAACGATGTCCGGGGCGAGCAGTGTCAGGCGCAGTACCCGAGTCATGTAGGACGGTGCGATCCCCTCGCGCTCGGCCAGCTCCGCGATGGTGGCGAACTCGCCCGAGTCCAGCATGCGCTTCCATCGGAAGGCGCGCGCCAGCGCCTTGATCAGCGTGCTGTCCGCGCGCCGCGGCTGGGTAGCGCCCTCCGGCAGCTGCATCTCCTTCCGCCCGCCGCGCTTCACGATCCGGAACGGGACATGGAGCGTCACCGTTTCGGGGATCAGAGTGCCGCGGGTCATGCGGCCGCCCCCATGTCTCCAGCCAACATCTCTCGCGCGAGGCCGCCAAGGCCATCGACGCGGAGGCGGACGTTGAGCCCATCCGTACCGATGTCCACGCGCTCGACCAGCAGCGCCACGATGCGGGCCTGCTCGGCGGGGAACAGTTCGTCCCATAGCGGGTCGAGCTGCTGAAGCGCTGCGCGTGCGTCGGCCTCGGTGATATCGTCGTCCAGCGTCCGCGCCGCTTTCCAAGTGCCCGCCACAATCTCAGGCTGGCGGAACACGGCGCGCAGCTGGTCATTGACGGCGGCCTCTATCTCCCCCGCTGGCAAGCGGCCCACCGGGCACGATCCAGCGCCATGCTTCAGCACGGTCTGGCTGACATAGTAGCGATACAGCCGGTCGCCCTTGCGCGTGTGCGTGGGCGAGAAGGCCGCGCCGTCTGGGCCGAACAGCAGCCCCTTCAGTAGCGCAGGCGTCTCGGCGCGGGTCCGTGCGGCGCGCTTACGCGGGCTTTCCTGCAGGATGGCGTGAACCTTGTCCCAAACCTCGCTGTCGATGATCGCGTCGTGTTCGCCGGGATAGCTGTCGCCCTTGTGGACCGCCTCGCCGATGTAGGCGCGGTTGCTGAGCATCCGATAGACGTACTTCTTGTCGATCCGGTTGCCGCGCGGCGTCCGGAGACCGCGCGCGCCGACGTCACGCGCCAGTTCAGTGCAGGACCCGATCTCGAGGAAGCGGGCGAAGATCCAGCGGACGTGCGCGGCGGCTTCCTCGTCCACCAGCAGTTTGCGATTTTCCACCCGGTAGCCGTAGGGCGGCACGCCCCCCATCCACATCCCCTTTTTCCGGCTGGCGGCGACCTTGTCGCGGATGCGCTCGGCCGTCACCTCGCGCTCGAACTGGGCGAAGGACAGCAGGATGTTCAGCGTCAGCCGCCCCATCGACGTGGTCGTGTTGAACGACTGCGTCACCGAGACGAAGGTCACCCCGTTCCGGTCGAACACTTCGACAAGCTTGGCGAAATCGGCCAGCGAGCGGCTGAGGCGGTCGATCTTGTAGACCACCACCACGTCGACCAGCCCGTCCTCGATATCCTCCAGCAACCGCTTCAGGCCGGGGCGTTCCAGCGTGCCGCCCGAGATGCCGCCGTCGTCATACTGATCGCGGACCAGCACCCAACCCTCGGAGCGCTGACTGGCGATGTAGGCCTCGCAGGCCTCTCGTTGGGCGTGCAGGCTGTTGAACTCCTGCTCCAGTCCTTCCTCGGAGGATTTCCGGGTGTAGACCGCGCACCGCAGCTTGCGGACGACCTTCGATTTTTCCGGCGCCTTCGTCATCTCCGCCCCCTGTGGTTCTTGAGGCCGAAGAAGGTCCAGCCATTCCAGCGCGTGCCGGTGATGGCGCGCGCGATGGCGGACAGCGACTTGTACGGCCGACCCTGCCATTCGAAGCCGTCGGCGGTGACGGTGACGATCTGCTCGACGCCCTGCCACTCCCGCAGCAGCCGCGTGCCGGTGATCGGTCGGTCGCGGTCGAGACGCATGCCGCGCTTCTGCTTGTCGCCGCCGTCCAGTTCCTCGCCCAGCCGCTCAAGGCGCCGGACCGTTTCGGGCTTCAGCCCGCCATAGGCGAGTTCCTGGATGCGGTAGGCCAGGCGGGACTCGAGGTAGCGGCGGTTGAACGGCGGCGGCTCGCTGTCGAACAGGTCGCGCCACTGTTGCTTCAGGTCCGGCGTCGGCGTGGTCCTGAGCGCGGCCAGGCGCGTCGGGATGGGATCGGGCTTGTTCATGCATTTCTCCGGTGAGTTGGAGTTGCATGAAGGCGTTGGTCGGGCGGATAGTGTAGGCAACGTTCTCCGGTGTCGTCAGATACTTCGCCCCCATCCCGCATCCGCAACCGAACCAGCCCGAGCGCCAGCAGGCCGCACAGCTCAGTGCGGCGCTCGGCGGGCGTCATCTGGTCGGGAGGGAGCGGATTGGGACGTTTCATGCGGGCCTCGGAGCGGTGGTCTCCTCTGGCCTCTACTCGTCGATGTCGGAAAGCGTCCCAGCCAATCCCGCGCAGGTTGATGAATCACGCAAAAGAACGTATCAAGAACACTTATCTTGCAGGAAAGGGGATTCGTCGTGGCAGGCAATTTGAAAAAGTTCGTGAACCCCCGGTTCATCAAGACCATTGATCTCGCCCTGATGAAGCCGCTGCTGGCGCGGCACGAGGGCAAGTACAAGGGCTTCTCCGTCGATCTGCTGGACCAGGAGGAGGATGCCGCCCGCGAGGCGCTGGAGAAACTGCTGACCGGCGCCGAGGACAGCTATCCCGAGGGGCTGCGCGGCGATCTGCACCGCATCGCGGAACTGGGCGATGCCCGAGGCCTCGAGATCATCCAGGCGCAGGCTGCCCGTCAGGGCGTCGATCTGTTCCCCGACATGAAGACCGGCGACGAGGACTCGCCGAACAAGGCGCATGATCCTAAGCACATCGCCGTCCGGGTGTTTCTGGAGCATCCCGATCTGTTCGACGCGGCCGCCGATCACATGGCGATGCTCACCGCCGACCGCCTGCATGAATATGCCGGGCGGGAACGTGGCGTCGCGATCGATCTGACGGCAGAGAAGGTCGAGGCGTTCCGGACGGCCGTTGCCGCGCTCTTCCGTGACGCGTTTCTCGGGGACTACTGCCGGGTGGGCGACTACGACGACGATGACGAGATCAACCTCGTGGTCAGCCACGGCTCCATGGTTTCGACCATGCCGGTCGTCGAGGGCCAGGTCGAACGGGTCATCAGCGTGCGCCAGATTTCCCACGCCGTGCTGCGATATTCCGAGAACACCGGCATGCTGCGACTGGCCCGCATCCGGAAGGCGCATCAGCCCGAGATCGCGGAACTCTTCGCCTCGATCATCCTCGACAGGCCCGGCTTCTTCGACGGCGACGATGCGCAGGACCTCTATACCCTGCGCCCGGTCGAACTGGCCGGACCGGGCTTCGCCTTCGACGCCGCCTACGATCCACTGATCGACAAGGTGCTGATCATCGAAGCGGCGGCCGACCTGATGGCGCCCGGCAAAAAGGGGTATCCCCGCGTGGTGCGCACGCTGCGGTCGCGGGATCTCGGCGGTGACGCGCTCAAGCATTTTGGCAGCACGCCGGTCTCGTTCGGCGGCGCCTGGCGGCTGGGCGAACTCGTGTTCCGGATCCTGTTCAAGGGCGACGGCAAGCGCCAGCCGCAGGTCACCGTCAAGCTGCGGCCCCCGGGCGTCGTGCAGTTCCGCCGAACCCAGCATGAGGCGCGGGTGATGAAGCTGATCGAGCGGAACGGGCTGATGAATGACCGAGACGATTTTGAGGTTGTTGACGCGGCTGAGTGAGGCTGGCGACGACGCAATCCTGCCCGGCGAGCTTGCCGCGCCGTTCTTTGGTCCGGTCTTCGACCGGCTGCTGGCGAAACGTGTCCTCGTCGAACAGGCGCCCCTTGCCGATTGGGACGTTTGCGATGCCTGCGAGTGCGGGCTCCCCTGTCGGCCGATCCGGAAAGCGGGCGATGGATATCGTGCTGAGTGCCCGCTCGACCGCCGACATGACGTCGAACTCACCGAGGACGATCTGCGCGAGTTCCGCATCGGGGCTGCGGCACTGGCATCCGTGATCGGCGCGGCGGCAGGGTTCAGCGTTGCCCCGAAGCTGGCGGCGGAGAAGGTCTGGCGGCTCGGCGATACGCCAACGGGTCGGGCGGTGTTTCTGTCACTGGAGCCTGCAGCCATGACCGGCGACGGCATCATCGCATCGTTGCGCCAAGCGGCGCAGGGCTCGGACGTCACGATCCTCGCGCCGCAGTTGCCCGAGGAGATTGCCCGGCGACACCAGGATGCGGGCTTTCATCTGGTCGAAACCCTCGCGGTGCTGATTCCTGCCTCGGATGGCCTCGGCGTCGCAATCGATGTCGCGGCTCTGGCGCCGGTTCCGCTGGCGCCCGTGCTTCGTGTGCGAAGGGCAACGGCCGAGGTTCAATGGGACAGTCGCTCCGTCATTCTGTCGCGTCAGATTTTCCCCGTGTTCGAACGCCTGCTGGAGAAAGCGATGTCGCGCGATCAGGTCGCCTCCGGGGCCCATGTCGAAGGCACGACGGCGCGCGAGGCCAAGGATCTGATCCGCGAACTGCGCGACGCGTTCAAGGCTGCGGGGTTCACCGATGCCGAGAGCAAGGCCCTGATCATGACCGTCCGAGGAAGGGGCTACCGTCTAGGCGTCGTCGCTGCGGACATCGTTGTTGAAGACTGAACCGGTACCGTTCACCTACTTCAGGTAGGCTTTGAGAGCATTGACATCGGAAACATCCGGCATTCTGTGGATCATTCGATGGCAATTTGCGCAAAGGACTGCCAGATCGGATATCTTCAATTGTCGCGTCTCGAAGTTTTCCGCGTATGGTACCTTGTGATGAACTTCAAAAATCGACGCGCGAACGTTGTCGGTGTGCGTTATATTGCAGCATTCACATCTAAGGCCGTATTCATGAAGCGCCATTGCTCGAGCCTTGGAGCTGCGCTCAACACTACTTGTCCATTTCCTTCGTTTTTTCTCACTGCGGAATGTTTGCTGGATTCCTGCGGCCAAACCTTCAAACCAACGGACCCAAGCAGAATCCTCGTTCCCGTAGAGAACTGGAAACTGGCCGGATGGTCTAGGCTGTAGCTCGTCGTGTCTGTTGCCCGCTGGGATCAAAAATGCATTTTCGGGCTGCACCTTCACTCTGCAATAGATCGGTGAACTGCCGGCTTCAAGATTATCAGGGTGCCTAATCGGATGCGAAAAGACCGTCGCATTCCTGTAATATCCGCACAACACACCGCTACTGATGAATATTACTGTGACGTTGGAGACTTCTGCGTCGCCTCTATTGCCACCCAGCCTGCTTAAGTCACCTCCACCTTCTTTCGGAAGGTAGCCATAAATGAACCCATCTGATGCGACCGAAAAGTTATGGATTTCATGGGGAACCTTGCCGCTTCGGCCATACCCCATGACTGGATCTGCAGATAGGTTCTCCCCGTCAAAGCGGGAAAAGTTTTCTACGCGCGCCAACAAGTATGTCATTTTAACCGCTCAATAGAATTTCAAGTATTGATTGTGGTTCATTTTTTCGAGGACAGCGGATGTTTCTTTCGTGGTTCGCGATTCTGTCGCCGATAGCCAGCATAGCCTCGAAACCGAACAGTAACAAAGGGATGAGACGGGTCGATTGCGCCCGCAGTATCCGAGTGACCAGCAACCACGGCAACAGCCTTGGAGCCGACCAAGGCATGAACAGGCGTAGCTGGTCTTCTGCCCGACTGGCTCTCTAACGCGGCCGGACCCACCAAACCCCCACCTTATTCCCACCCCGTTCCCACCTGCATGCCGACCGCATCCGGCACTTTGGGCTCATCAGAAACGATGACCGAGGCGCACAGCGATGCAGATCGAACTCTCCCCCGACGACATTGAAACCATCATCCACGAGGCCGATGAGGCGGCGCAACGGCTTCGGCGCAAGCTGTGCCTGCCGCTCTGCGAGCGCGAGGATCTGGGCCAGGATCTCCTGGTCGATCTGCTGCGCCGCTTGCCCGCCTACGATCCCTCGCGTGGCACCATCGGCGCCTTCGCCAACATCGTCCTGCGCAACCAGTCCTCGCGGATCGCGATGCGCCATCACCGCCAGCGCCGTGCGCAGGGTGGGTCGCTGCTGTCGCTCGAGGTGCCGCTGGCCGGAACCCGCGAGCCGGTCGGCGACACGCTGACCGAGGAGGACGGGCTTGCCGCCTGGCACGGCCAGACCTGCTGCGCCGCAACCGTCACCGAACTTCACCACGCCCTGCAGGCCGCCCTCGCGCGGCTCCCGGCCGAGGATCGCCGGTTCTGCGCGGCGCTTGCCCATCGCCCCGTGACCGCGCTCGCGGGCGAGGGTTTCGGCAGCCGGTCCGCGCTCTTCCGCCGCCTCGCCAACCTCCGCCACGTCCTCACCGCCCACGGTCTCGGTCCCGCCTGGGACGATCTCGCGGCGGCCTGAGTAGAGGCGAAAGGAGGAGATCATGTTCATGGGCACCACCCCCTTCATCACGGTCCGCGCCCGCCGACCGCTCACCGAGATCGAGTTCTGCGCCTGGGTGGCGCAGGCCGTGCCGGGCGACCGGCTCGAATACCATCGCGGCTTTCTGGTTCTCGACATCTTCCCGATGTTCGCCCGGCTCCCGGATCAGCAGCGCGCTGAACTGGCCCGTCTCGGATCGCGCGCCTTCTGGGCTGCCGAACAGGGTCTCGTGCACCTGGTGCAGGAGCGCACGGGCCCCGACCAGTTCGCCTACATCGCCGTCGCCCGCCCCAAGCCGAAGGCCGCAGCCGTGTCGCTGTCCGCGCTCCTGCTCGCCGAGCAAGAGGCCGCGTGATGACCGCCTTCCAATCCCTTTTTGCCGATCATGGAGACCCTTACATGCCGTTCCCCGCGAACACCCCCACCGTCGACGACCTGCCGGGCATCGGCCTGCAGGACATCGCCCAGCTGCCCGTCGAACTGCTGGCCATCCTGCAGCGCGATGTGGACGAACGGATCAAGCGGACCAAGGCCGCGAAAGCCCGCCTCGATGGCGCGCTGACGGTCCGCTACGCCACCCGCGCCGCCGAGGAACGGCAGGCGGCGGGCAAGGACACGGGCACGATCCGGTTCGACGATGGTGATTTTACCGTGGTCGCGGATCTGCCGAAGCGGGTCGACTGGGATCAGGATCGCCTTGCGGCCATGGTCGAGCGCATCCGCGCCGCCGGGGACGATCCCGCGCAGTATGTCGACATCGCGTTCAAGGTGCCCGAGCGCAAATACGCCGCTTGGCCCGATGCGATCCGCGCCGGTTTCGAGCCCGCGCGCACCGTCCGGCCCGGCACGCTGAAGATCGAGATTGTCCCGCAGGGGGGCGATCAATGACGGCGCTCGCCCCGGTATCGGCCACATCGCAGGACCTGCCCAGCCTGATCGACCGCGCGACCAGCATGCTCTCGGGCGCGAAGACCGCCGCCGAGGTGCTCGAGGCGCGCGAGGTCGCCGGGCTGGCCTACGACGTGGCGAAACGCGCCGCCCGGCTGCAGCGCGCCAAGGGCGCCCATGACGATCTCGTCGCGGCAGCGCATCGCGCTCAGGCCCATGCGCTGGAGATCGAGGCCCGCGCCAAGCGCCGACTGGCCGATGAATACGATGCCGCGCAGGCGCGGGGCGAGGTCGCGACACGCCAGCACAACCCCGGCTCGGTGGGGCATGTTGGCGCCGACGACATGCCCCCGGCCACCGCCGCCGACCTCGGCCTGCGCCGCGACGAGATCCACGAGGCGCGTCAGATCAGAGACGCCGAAGCCGCTGACCCCGGCGTCGTTCGTCGCGCGCTCGATGATCGCCTCGAACGCGGCGAGGAACCGACACGCGCGGCCCTGCGCAAGATGGTGGTCGATGCCGCAATGCGTGGGCTCCGCCCGCAGCGGTCCGCCAGCCGGCGCAATCCTCTCTATGTGGCTCCGACACCCGAGCAGGCGGCGTGGCGGCATGTCACCGGCACGTTCCGCGCCTTTGCCGAATGGGCCTCGGACGAGAACCTGACCCTTGCCCGCAAGGGCATGCGCGAGGCCCGGGACACCCCGTTTCACGACCTCGATGCCACGGCCATCGCCGAGGGGTCTGCAGCTTTCACGACAATCAAGGAGTGGTTCGATGCTCGATAGCCAGTCGGCGGCATTTGCCGAACGTGTCTGGGAGGTTGCCTCGCAGCTTGGCAACAACGCCCCGAAAATCGCCGATGACATGATGGAGGATGCTTTCCCGCTGACCTGCAGCCAGGCGCGGCAGGAAGGTGCGCTGCGGATGCTGCGGACCGGCATCATCACCGAGGTGAAGCGGATCCTGCGCACGCAGGACGATGCTGTGGGTCAGGCCGATTTCGCGGATGTGTGCGAGTCCTTCGCGCCGCTGGTGAAGGATCTGCGCTCGAAGTCCTACTTTGTTGAGTCCGCCGCGGAATACGTCGCCATCCCGCACCTCATCGCCGAGCCCGAGCTGCTCGATGACGCGCTGCGTTTCATGCGCCGCAAGGGCAAGGAATGCCTCGACGAGGCGGATCGTCTCGATGCGCTCTTCGCGGCCGTGACCAGCAACGACCCCGTTGCAGAGCGGGCGCGTCAGGAGGTGCTGGAATGACCGGCGGCCTCCCGATCATCAGCGCCGACCAGCGGCTGGCCGAGCCGCGCGGGATCAAGGGCTGCATCTTCGGCAAGTCCGGCATCGGGAAGACCTCGCTGCTCTGGACCCTGAACGCGTCGACGACGCTGTTCATGGATCTTGAGGCGGGCGATCTCGCTATCGAGGGCTGGGCGGGCGACAGCATCCGGCCGCGAACTTGGACGGAATGCCGGGACTTCGCGGTGTTCATCGGCGGACCGAACCCGGCGTTGCGCGACGAGCAGCCCTACAGCCCGGCGCACTACAGGGCGGTCTGCGACCGCTTCGGCGATCCGGTCGCGCTCGACCGCTACGACACGATCTTCGTGGACTCGATCACCGTAGCGGGGCGGCTGTGCTTCGGCTGGTGCAAGGGCCAGCCCGAGGCGTTGTCGGAAAAGACCGGCAAGCCGGATGTGCGCGGGGCCTACGGGCTCCATGGCCGCGAAATGATCGGCTGGCTCACGCATCTCCAACACACGCGGTCCAAGAACGTCTGGTTCGTCGGAATCCTCGACGAGAAGCTCGACGACTTCAATCGCAAGGTGTTCCAGCCGCAGATCGACGGCTCGAAGACCGGGTTGGAGCTGCCGGGGATCGTCGACGAGGTGATCACCATGGCCGAACTGAAGGCCGACGGCGATCCCTATCGCGCCTTCGTCTGCCAGACGATCAACCCCTGGGGCTTTCCGGCCAAGGATCGCTCCGGCCGTCTGGATCAGGTCGAGGAGCCTCACCTCGGCCGCCTGATGACGAAGATCCGCGCCCCCGTCGCGCCAGCGCCCAAGCGCCTGACCTACACCCCGCCACCCGCCGATCCGGCGGCTGACGCCCAATCCCAACCGCAATCCTGATCAGAAAAGGAGGGTCCCCATGGGTTCCTGGAACGATTTCAACGACGCGCAGAGCAACACCAACCTGATCCCCAAGGGCACGCTGGCCAAGGTGCGCCTGACCATCCGACCGGGCGGGTTCGACGACGCCTCGCAGGGCTGGACCGGCGGCTATGCCACGCGCGGCTCGACCGGCGCGGTTTACCTGAACGGCGAGTTCACGGTGACCGAGGGGCAGTACGCCCGGCGCAAGATCTTCACCCTGATCGGGCTCTACAGCCCGAAGGGGCCGGACTGGGCGAACATGGGCCGCAGCCTCGTGCGCGGCATGCTGAACTCGGCGCGCGGGATTTCCGACAAGGACATGTCGGCCGAGGCGCAGGCGGCACGGCGCATCAGCGGCTTCGCCGATCTCGACGGGATCGAGTTCATCGCCCGCATCGACATCGGCACCGACGCCAGCGGCGACGACAAGAACGAGATCCGCAGCGCGGTCACGCCCGATCATCGCGATTACGCGCAGGTCATGGGGACGGCTGCGCTGCAGTTCGGCGGACAGGGTGCAGCCGGGCATGCTCCGCAGCAGACTAGCCCTGCGGCGGCGCCACATCAGCCCAGCCAGCCCGCGTCCGCCCCCGGGTTCGCCGGTCGGCCGAGCTGGGCGCAGTAAGGGGGAGATCGGCCATGCGCCTGCGCCCCCGCCAGAAGACCTTCGTCGAGCGCAGCGTTGCTGCGCTCGCCTCCCGCGGCAACACGCTGGGCGTGGCGCCCACCGGTGCAGGCAAGACCATCATGCTCTCGGCGGTCACCGGCGAGATGATCGGCGACGGCGCGAAGGCCTGCGTGCTCGCCCATCGCGACGAGCTGACGGCCCAGAACCGCGCCAAGTTCCAGCGCGTGATGCCAGGCGCCGCCACCTCGGTCATCGACGCCACCGAGAAATCCTGGAACGGCCAGGTCGCCTTCGCCATGGTGCCGACGCTGGCGCGCGCCTCGAACCTCGCCGACATGCCGCGCCTCGACCTGCTGGTTGTCGACGAGGCGCACCATGCCGTCGCCGACAGCTACCGCCGCATCATCGACCGGGTGCGCGAGGCCAATCCCGACGCCCGGGTCTTCGGGGTCACGGCCACCCCGAACCGGGGCGACAGGAAAGGTCTGCGCGAGGTCTTTGACAATGTCGCCGATCAGGTGCGGCTGGGCGAGCTGATCGCCTCGGGCCACCTGGTGCCGCCCCGCACCTTCGTGATCGACGTGGGCGTGCAGGACGAGTTGCGCTCGGTCCGCAAGACCATGTCGGATTTCGACATGGCGGAGGTCGCGGGCATCATGGACCGCGCCCCTGTCACCGACGAGGTGATCCGGCATTGGAAGGAGAAGGCGGCCGACCGGCAGACGGTGGTGTTCTGCTCCACCGTCGCGCATGCCGAGCACGTGAAGGATGCATTCCGGGCGGCGGGCGTTTCCGCCGCGCTGATCCACGGCGATCTGGCGGCCGACACCCGCAAGGCGATCCTCGCCGACTACGCCACGGGGGACATCCGCGTCGTCGTCAACGTGGCGGTGCTGACCGAAGGCTGGGACCATCCGCCCACTTCCTGCGTCGTGCTGCTGCGGCCCAGCTCCTACAAGTCCACCATGATCCAGATGGTCGGGCGCGGGCTGCGCACCGTCGATCCCGAGGAACATCCCGGCATCGTCAAGACCGACTGCGTCGTGCTGGATTTCGGCACCTCGAGCCTGATCCACGGCACGCTGGAACAGGATGTCGATCTCGACGGCAAGACCGAAACCGGCGAAGCGCCGACCAAGACCTGTCCGGCTTGCGAGGCGGAGATCCCGCTGGCCACCACCGAATGCCCGCTCTGCGGCGAGGCGTTCCCGCGGGAGGACGAAGAGGCCGGTGAAGGTGGCGGCGCCACGCCGCTCTCGGGCTTCATGATGACGGAAATCGACCTGCTGAAGCGGTCCAGCTTCGCGTGGGTCGATCTCTTCGGCGACGATGCGGCGCTGATGGCCAACGGGTTCAGTGCCTGGGGTGGCATCTTTTTCCTCGATGGTCGCTGGCACGCTGTTGGCGGCGGCAAGGGCCAGACGCCGCGTTTGCTGGGGGTGGGTGAACGCCCGGTCTGCCTGGCGCAGGCGGATGACTGGCTTAACACCCACGAGACCGATGAGAGCGCGTTCAAGACCCGGTCCTGGCTGCGCCAGCCGCCGACCGAGAAGCAGCTGCAATACCTGCCGCCCGAGTGCCGCCACGACTTCGGCCTGACGCGCTACCGTGCCTCCGCTCTGATGACCTTCGGCTTCAACAAGCGCGAGATTCGCCAACTTGTGGGCCGCGCCAGCCCGGACATCGGGAGGGCCGCGTGAGCCATGTCGCGCAAATCGCACCCACGTCCGCAGCGGCTGCGGATCGACCGGGCCGTGACCGCCGCTGGCATCCGCGGCCGGTGCTCTGCGCCGTCTGCACATCCCGCGCGCGCGGCTTCGGCTGGTTCGATCCGCACCGACCGCGCCCAACCCGCACCCGCCGCTGGTTCTGCTCCATGGGCTGCCAGACGGCCTTCACCCTCAAAGCCCGGAAAGGATTGAGCATGGTCGATTTCACCGAAGAGGAAACTCAGGCGCTGCCCGCCGTGATGCGCGCGCTTGCGCCCGAGATGGAGCGGATCGGCTGGAACCGCCCGCTGGGCCAGCTGACCCAGAACGACATGCACCGGCTGATCGTCCTGACCGTCGAGGCGTTCCGCGCCGAGATGGCAGAGATCGCCGCCGAGGCGGAGATTCCATTCTGATGCTGGATTTCAACCCGCGCCCCTCCATGACCGAGCGGATCAACGCGCTGGTCGACGCCGCGCTGATCGCCGAGCGGGAGGCCACGCCGCCCCGAACCTATCTCGGCGCGTCCCGTCTGGGACATGCCTGCGAACGCGCGCTGCAGTTCGAGTTCGCAGGCGCGCCCAAGGATGAGGGCGCGGATTTCGGCGGCCAGACGTTGAGGATCTTCGAGATCGGCCATCAGCTTGAGGATCTGGCGATCCGCTGGCTGCGGGCGGCGGGGCTCGACCTCTATACCCGCAAGGGCAATCGTCCCGATGGTGAACAGTTCGGCTTTTCCGTCGCGGGCGGCCGCATCCGTGGCCATGTCGACGGGATCGTGGCCGCAGCCCCGGCCGCACTCGGTCTGCGCACCCCGGCGCTCTGGGAATGCAAGACGATGAACGCGAAGAACTGGCGGGCCTGCGTCAAGGACGGGGTCGCCGTCTCCAAGCCCGTCTATGCCGCCCAGATCGCGATCTACCAAGCTTACATGGAGCCCTCGGTGCCAGGCATTTCCTCTGCCCCGGCACTGTTCACGGCGATCAACAAGGACACGGCCGAACTGCACCACGAGCAGGTCGCCTTCGATGCCGATCTGGCGCAGCGCATGTCCGACCGCGCGGTGCGGATCCTGCAGGCCACCGACGCGGGCGAACTGCTGCCCCGTATCGCCGCCAACCGCGACTTCTTCGAATGCCGGTTCTGCGCCCATGCCGACCGGTGCTGGGGGTTGGCGGCATGAGCGACGACAAGATCATCCACTTCAACCCCTGGCGGGATTTCAACGACGCGGCGCCGCTGCCCGATCCCTTCGCCGTGGAACCTGACCCCGCGCAGATCGCGCGCTTCGTCGACGTGGTCTTCGGCTATTCCGAGGGACTGATCCCTGTCCGTGGCTTCGTGGACAAGGGTCAGGGCAAGGACGGCCGGCCCCACAACATCTGGATCGACGCGAACGGCGCGGCGCCCGACAAGCTCGCCACCTTCGCCGCCTGGGGCGCGCGCGAGGGAGCGGCGGTCTATGTCATTCCCGGCACGGTGGCGGAAACCGGACAGGCGCGTGCCGCCGATGTCCTGCAGATGCAGAGCGTCGTCGTCGATCTGGACGCGGGCGACATCCCCGCCAAGCTCGATCACCTCGTACACCATATCGGGCGCCCGACGCTGATCGTGGAGAGCGGCGGGCGCACAGCCGATGGCGCGACCAAGCTCCATGTCTGGTGGAAGCTGACCGAGCCCGCCGAAGGCGCCGATCTCGCGCGGCTTTGCCAGTTGCGGGGCGATATCGCGCTCAAGGTCGGCGGCGACATGCATTTCCGCTCGGCGCACCAGCCGATCCGCGTGCCCGGCACGGTGTATCACAAAGGCGGACAGGAACGGCTCGTCCTGATCCGTGAAGCCAGCGATCTCGAGTTCGATCTGGCCGACATGCTCGAGCGCGCGTCTGAAATGCCGCCCATGCCCGGTGTCGGCATGGCGACGGCCGAGCCGCGCGAGAAACCCGGCGTGGACGCGGCCCTTACCACGCCGGTCCGCGAGGGCGGCCAGGACGCCTGGACGCGGTTCGAAGGCGTCAGCATGGCCATCGGCCACTATGTCCGCATGGCGCATGAGGGGCGGATGAGCCGGGAGGAAGCCTGGCGCGCGATCGGCGAATACAACGCGGCGATGATCCGGCCGAACTGGCTGGAAGACCGTCTCTGGGTCGAATACGAGCGGCTCTGGTCGCTACATATTGCGAGGAACGGCCCGCCGCTCATTCGGAACGACGGCGCTCATGCGGCAAGAGAGATCGCCACCTTCACCCTGGGCGCGCTGCTGGACGACGGCACGCCGATGCCCGACGACATCATCGGCCCGCGCGTCCTGACCCCGGGCGGCATGCTGGTGCTCGGCGGCGCGCCCAAGGTCGGCAAGAGCGATCTCGTCATCAGCTGGCTGGTGCACATGGCTGCCGGTGTGCCGTTCCTTGGCTTCACGCCGCCACGGCCGCTGCGCGTGTTCTATCTGCAGGCCGAGATCCAGTACCATTATCTGCGCGAACGGATGCAGCAGATCGGCCTGCCGCCCGGGGTGATGGCCGCCGCCCGCGAAAACCTTGTCGTCACGCCGAAGCTGAAACTGCTGCTCGATGAGGGTGGCAGCGCGCTGGTCGCGCAGGCGATCCAGCAGGCGTTCCCGGCCGAGCCCGTCGACATCCTGTGCATCGACCCGATCCGCAACCTGTTCGACGGCGGACCTGACGGCGGTGGCGAGAACGACAACGCCGCGATGATGTTCTTCCTCAAGGACCGGGTCGAGGTGCTGCGCGACCACGTGAACCCCGACTGCGGGATCGTCCTGATCCACCACACCAAGAAGCTCAGCAAACACCAGGTGAAGGAGGATCCGTTCCTCGCGCTTTCGGGCGCCAGCGCCCTGCGGGGCTTCTACACCTCCGGCCTGATCCTTCACCGCCCGGACGAGGACGCGTCCGAGCGCAAGCTGGAGATCGAGCTGCGCAACGGCCCCGCGCTGCCCTCGAAGCTGATCGACAAGCGCGACGGCCAATGGGTCGAGATCAACCCGATGAACGAGCGCCTGGTCCGCGCCGAGGTGGGCGCCAAGCATGACGCCGAGCGCATGCGCAAGCACGACGTCATCCTCGGCCTGCTCTACGAGGAGGCGCGACGCGGCAAGCTCTACACGCTGGCGCAGTTCTCCGAAGCTTTTGAGAATACCGGGGGCCTCGGCGGGCGGACCATCGTCCACGACCGGCTCAGCGTTCTCGCCACCAAGGGCAAGGTCAAGTTCATCCGCGGCCCCGCCGCCACGCGCATCGGCCTAGCCGCAGAGCGGAGCAAGTACGGCTATCTGTGCGTCGAGGGAATGCTGCTCGGCACGGGCGGTGAGACCGTCGATCCCGACACGGGCGAGATCACGCCGGAGCTGATCCCGGCGCTGCCCAGCCACTACAAATGCCCGCAGACCGGGGCCGTCCTGCCCGTCGAGAACCCCTCCGTCTGGGTCTACCAGGAGGAGGACGAGGCATGACAATTCACGCCGTTCCGCGCCGCGAATTCTGGCTCCGCAGCCCCGGATTCTGGCCAGAATCCGCAGATTCTGCTCCCCGCGTGAAATCTGGATTCTGGCTTTTCCGGTTTCATTTCAGTGACTTGGAAGGTGCTTTCCAGAATCCGGAAGGGCCTTTCCGAATTCTGCTCCGGATTCTGGAAGTTCTGTTTCGGATCAATGCCTTGGAGCAGATTTCAGAATCCGGAAAACGCCCCCCTAAAGGGGTAGGTGACCTCCCCGCCAAGCGCGGGAGGGTCACCACCTACCCCTGGGCAATCTCGCGGGCTGGATGTCCCGCCCGTCACGCCATCGAGCACCAACCCGGAAAGGAGCCCATCATGGCCCACGCATCTTTGACCCCGACACCCATGAGCGCCCCGTACCCCGGCGTGCCGGTCGTCCTCGCCCTCGATCTCGGCACCACGACCGGCTGGGCCTTGCAGGCCGCGGACGGTTTGATCACCAGCGGCACCGTGTCCTTCAGGCCCAGCCGCTACGACGGCGGCGGCATGCGCTACCTGCGATTCCGGGGCTGGCTCGAGCAGCTGGCGCACGACGCCGGAGCCATCACTGCCATCCACTTCGAGGAAGTGCGCAGGCACGTCGGAACTGACGCGGCGCATGTCTATGGCGGGCTGCTCGCCACGCTGACGGCATGGGCGGAGACCGCGGGCGTCGCCTATCAGGGCGTGCCGGTCGGCACCATCAAGCGCCATGCCACCGGCAAGGGCAACGCCAACAAGGACGCCATGATGGCCGCCGCCCGGGCGCGCGGCTTCTCGCCTGCCGACGACAACGAGGCCGACGCCATCGCGATCCTGCTCTGGGCGCTGGAGACCCGGGGAGGTGTGCAATGAGCGGCATGCGGTTCACGCCCAAGGGCTATGGCGGTCACCGCCGCAATCCCGACGAGGTCAAGCGCGACGGCTGGAAGGAACAGGGGCTGCTGGCCGTCGCCATCGACGACGACCGCCTGACCTGGCCAGAGCGCGAACTGGTGCGCCAGCTCGGCGAGCGGCTCTACGGCAAGCGGGAACGGGAGGCGCGTCATGGGTGATTGGACCACAGCGCAGGTGCAGGACCGGCTGGAGCTCGCGGCGGGCGTGATGAGGCAGATGCCGGGCGTGATGCCGCAGGGCTTCTTCAACGCCTGGCCCGAATACTTCCACAGCTTCGCCGACAAGGTCGGTCAGGAGCCGCAGATGCGTCGCCCGAGGCCCAGCCCGCGTCAGATCACGCAGGCCGAGGAGGCGATGCTCTGGCTGCGCTGGCTCGAGCCCGAGGATGGGCGCCTTGTATGGGCCCGCGCGGACGGAATGGCGTGGAAGCCGATCTGCTGGCAGTTCGGTCTGTCGCGCACGGCCGCGACCAAGCGCTGGCAGTACGGCCTTGCGGTGATCACCTGGCGGCTGAACGGTCGCGTGCCATCTCCCCGGCGCTCGCAGCAGTTCGTCATCGAAAACGCCAATCGGCTGTCAAGAAAAATCGTCCTCTGAGGAAATTTTCGGGTGTACATCGCAGGGCCTTACACATTTCGACGAGGCCGTTAGAAAACCAATATGCTCGGGAGAGGAGCGCGCAGACACTGGCGCGCCGCTGGCTTCCGGGGTCCAGGACAAGGTCCAGCTGGGGTCCAATGGGCTAACCCATTGAGTTCTTGGTTCCTTCCTGGCGACATTCGTATGCTGGCGGGCGAAGCGCGGGACATCGCCAGCGACAGGGCCGGATTTTTGGGAAGCCACCCGGAAGCCGGAGCCACGCGCGCCCCGCGCAAACACCAATGAACGCTGGCCTTCCGACCGGACACCTCTGGTGGCCGCTGGACCCCGCTTGGAGTCCGGCCCGGCATCCGGAGTCCGGAAGCCACCGGCATCCACCCGACCGAGGAACCGTGCCCATCATGACGCTGAGCTTCGCCCCCGAGCGGATCGAGATGTGGCCGCTGGCCAAGCTCCAGCCCTACGCGAAGAACGCGAAGGCGCATGGGGCGGACCAGGTGGCGAAGATCGCCGCCAGCATGGCGGAGTTCGGCTGGACCGTGCCGTGCCTCGTCGGTGAGGACGGGGAACTGATCGCGGGCCACGGGCGCGTGCTGGCGGCAACCCAGCTGGGACTGAACGAAGCGCCGGTCATCGTGCTCGGGCACCTGACCGAGGCGCAGCGCCGGGCGTACCGCATCGCCGACAACAAGCTGACCGAACTCGGCACCTGGGACGAGGCGCTGCTGTCGGCGGAACTGAACGACCTGCTGGCCGAGGATTTCGACCTGTCGCTGGTCGGCTTTTCCGACGGCGAGTTGGACAAGCTGCTGGCCTACGTGCCGGAGGGGGACGGGGAAGACGGTGGCGCCGGGGGCTCCGTGCCGCCGGTGACCATCCCCGAACCGCCGCGGAATCCGGCGTCGCGCACCAGCGATCTGTGGATCCTCGGCGACCACCGGCTGCTCTGCGGTGACAGCACCAGCGCTGCCGACGTGCGCTGCCTGATGAATGGCGAGCGCGCGATCCTGTTCGCGACCGATCCGCCGTATCTCGTCGACTACGACGGCTCGAACCATCCGACCCGCAACAAGGATTGGTCCGCGTCCTATGGCACAACCTGGGACGACAGTTCGCAGGGCGCGGAGCTTTACGACGGCTTCATAGCTGCGGCGGTCGCCGAGGCCATCGCCGAAGATGCTGCCTGGTACTGCTGGCACGCCTCGCGCCGCCAGGCGATGCTGGAGGCTTGCTGGGAGAAGGCGGGCGCTTTCGTGCACCAGCAGATCATCTGGGTGAAAGACCGCGGGGTGCTTACCCGGTCGCACTACCTCTGGAAGCACGAGCCCTGCTTCATGGGCTGGCGCCGTCCGAACCGCCCGCCGAAGGTGGCCGAGGAAACGCTGCCCTCGACATGGGCGCTGCCAAGCTTTGCCAAGGACGACCGGCCCGACCATCCGACGCCGAAACCGCTGGACGCATTCGGCATCCCGATGCGCCAGCATGTGGCGCGGGGCGGCCTCTGCTACGAGCCCTTCTCGGGCTCCGGCTCGCAGATCATGGCGGGCGAGGCCAACGGCCGCCGCGTCTTCGCGATGGAGATCAGCCCGGCCTA